>CDZT01044787.1_pt1 | contig 29861 bp, 5 predicted proteins | sample 557531 | NCBI WGS metagenome assembly CDZT01 (sample SAMEA3182066, study PRJEB8094) | gut metagenome | biome: human; feature: gut; material: Stool; isolation source: human stools | place: Canada | collected 2013-03-05
TAAAAATATTATTAATTATAAAAATAGATTATATATTGCTGGATATAATGAAAATAAAATTAATGAAGAAGAAATTATTAATTCTGTAAAAAATATTACTGTTGGTTTATACACAGGTGTAATTAATACTATTACTTTAGAAAATAATAATATTCGTAGAGATGTTACTGTTTATAAAGAAAATCCTAATCCTTATCAATTTGATGAATCTATACACCATAGTAATAGTGTTGTAGAAATTCCTTTTAGTGAATATTTTTCTTGCGATGATACAGATTTAGTTGATTTTCTTGATAGTGAAAATAATAAAATAAATATCGTTAGTATTAAAGCTTCTAATTTATGTATAACTACAACTAATGAAGATAATGTGATAGATATAAATAGAACAAACGGGTATTTTGCTATAATTAATATTAATGATAAAGGTACTGATTATAGTAAAAGCGCAATATATAAAATAGTTATTAATGATAATATGTCTAATATTAAAGTAATTAATAATATGAAAATTGCTTTACAATTAGGCTATCCTTATATTAAAACAGATAAAGATTTTATTAATAGAAAACTTGCTAATACATTAATTCCCGGAGAAGTATATAATTTCTTTATTCATTTTGTAGATAAATATGGTAATTTTACTAATGGTTATAAAATAGATAATACTTTTCCTCAACACGTTAATCAAGGAGGAAATAAAGTAGATGGAGTAGTATTTATTATTCCAGTTCCTCAAATTGACTTTGAACACGATAGGCTAGATTATATATATTGTAGTGTTGATAAAACTGCTAAAATAAATGATATTATAATTAAAACAGAGTTACCTTTAGGTTACATTATAAATGATTATAAAAATCCTGCTGATCATATGATTAGATATTATGCTGATTATAATTTTATTACTAAAGAATTAAATAGAGAAATACAAGATGAAATTAGAACAGAAGATTATGATTATATTAAAAATAAATTAATTGATTCTGTAAAACATTTTCTAAATCAAAATTTAAACTATGAATTTTATAAAATATTTACTTTTAATAATTATATAAATACTAGCGAATATGGTTTTGATAATTATATAAATAGTAATGGAGATAGTTTATTTAAAGTTCCGTTTAATAATATAGATGTTAATAGTCATAGAGTTTATCGTCCTTATTTTAATAATATTATTATACCTAATGGTTATATAGGTTATTTTATTTCTTATGAAAAATTTGAGAAAAGAAATAAATATACAGGATTACTTACTATTAACGATTTTAGAAATACAGATACTATTATTGCTAAAAAAGATACTGACTATACTGATTATCGATTAATAAGCATTACTATTATTAAAGGGTTTAATAAGCATAGTACTGTAAAACTATATTCAGGCACTATATATAACGTTAAAATAGTTAATAATAAAATAACTGATGGAAATTTAGCTTATGATGTAATTGAAAATGGTGGAGGAAGTATTTCTGGAATAATTATTGATGGATTAATAGATACTAATACAACTATTAATGGTAATTATAACGAATTAAAAATTATAAATGGTAATTTAAGAATATATAAGGCTGCTGATGATGTAGTTAAAAAAGATTCATTAAATACAATGGGTTCTAATACTATGAATTTTTATTGTGATAGTTTAGATATAGATGATACTTTAGAATTAGATTTTGATTTTCTTAGAATTGAAGGTAAAAACGTTTTTGATTATGATGATATTCCTAGTATTAATTATTATCAAAGAAATGCTCCATTTGGATTTGTTACTGATATGAATAAAGTTCAGTTACAAGATTATAATTTTGAAAAATTATATCCTATGCCTAATTATAAATTAGCTGTTGCTAATTCTGTAAAAGATAATCGTCTTGGTGTAGGTACATGTATAGTTATTGACAATAAATATGATCTTTTTGTTAATGCTACTGAAAAGAAAAATAATGATATTAATTTATATAGAGTTTCTTTAGTTAAAGATAATCCTAATATATATAGTAATAATAATAAAATTCTTATTAAATTTACTGATGTTTTTTATAACAAAAATAATACTGGAATTATTAGTACAGGTCTTAACGGTGTTTATAGTTATAGTGGTACTATTATATATGCTGATAGTGGAGTAGTATTTAATGAAACAAATGGTATTGTAACTATGCAAAACGCTGAATATCAATATTATCCTACTACTGTTTCTCCGAAACATTATAATACTTATGAAAATGATAGGCCATTTATGTGTTATTTACAAATGCCTGTTATTGATACAGTTTTTCATGAAAGTAAATGTTTTAAAAATGAACCTAAACCTAAATCTTATGTAACTAAATTAGGTAATGATAAAGATTCTACTCAATATAGAACGGGCTATATGGTTACACCAGCTAATTCTATCGATTTATTTGAAAATAGACAAGGTAATTCTGATCAATTTAATCCTAAAACTTATAGTAATTATAGAGAAGATATTAAATATATTGATATTTATAATAAAACTATTCGTAGAAGTAATATTATTCAAGATGAATCAAGAGAAAATGCTTGGAGAAAATTTGGTTTAGAAGCATATAAAAATATTACTGAAAATAAAGGAATTATTATTAATTTAGTTGGAATTGGTAATTTAGTTTTAGCTCATACTGAACATAGTCTTTTTATGTTTGATTTAAATAATGAACTTAAAACCATTGACCAAAATATTCAACTTCATCAACCAGATGCTTTTGATGTTGCTTATAAAGAAGTATTTACTTCTGAATTAGGTTATGGAGGCCTTCAAGATAAACGAAGTGCTATTGTTGACCAATTTGGTTATATATTTTATAATAACGACGATAATAATATTTATAGATTTGATAATAATCAATTAGCTATTATTAGTAATGATATTGCAGAATGGCTTGTTAAAGCTAAACCTAATAATGTAAGATTTGCTCATGATATTAGAAATAATCGTTTACTTATTAAGTTCGATTATGATATTTTTAGAAAAAATGAAGATAATAGTACTTTTATTCAAAAACGTAATTTAGTTCTTAGTTATAATTATAAAACTCAAAATTTTATTTCTAAACATAGTTATTATTTTAGAGATGCTTATAATAGTAAAAATAAAGTTTATTTTATTAATAGTTTTAAAAGTAATAATTCAATTTATGATGCTGTTTATAATTTTACTGAAAATATAAATAATTATTGCACTTATAATAATAATTATGGATATGCTTCTCCTAATGAAGGGTATAATAATATGTGTAAATTATCTTTTATTATTAATGAAGGATATGATATTATTAAATTTTTAGAATATATTACTTATAAACTTTATAAAATTGATGAATCTGTAAATGGTGATGTTCCTTCACCCGTAAAGAAATTAGATACTCCTTATGCTGGACAATGGCTTAGAGTTTATAATGATAATGTTAATACTAATGATATAAATATTACTGTTGATAACGAAAGTAGTGATCCTAATGAACATAAAAATATTTTTGGTAATTATAAAAAACCTTATTGGGATTTAGGTAATTGGAACTTTAGTTATCTTCGTGACATGATTGGTAATGAAGATGATCAATCTGCTACAGTTATGAGTAGACTTTATGGTAATTATTTTATTATTGAATTTGAATTTCTTATGCAAGATAGACGTATTGATTTTGAATCTCTTAATTATAAAATAAGTCGATTATGAAAAATAAAGTTGTTAAACGTAATAAAGCATTTTTAGGTAGTATTATAGGAGCTGTTGGTGGTATTATAGGTTCTGCTATTGGTGCTGCTAAAAGAAGAAAAGCAGAAGAAAAAGCGTTTAAAATGCAACAAGAAGAACAATATAGACAAGATAGTTTAGCTGCTGCACAAGCTATGACTCAAAGTTATGCTAATCAAGATTATGTTGATGAATATAAAAAGAAAGTTGTTTTAAAAAATGGTGGTAAAATGAAAATTAAAAAAACTAATTATACAGATAGAATTAATAATCAAAAGAAATATGCGTGCGGTGGTAGAAAGAAAGCTAATTTCGGTTCTACTATCGCAAATCAGTTTAGTGGTAATAATCTCAATGATACTGTTGGAGGAATTGCTTCTGGTATTGGATCTGTTGCTAATAGTTTAATTGGCGGTCCAAGTACTCCTAAAATGATTAAAAAAGCTGATGGTTTTGATTATGAACAAAAAACTTCTCTTACTCCTAATAGTTATTCTTCTACTCAACCTTTTACTCAAAATATTAATCAACAAGTTCCTAATAATAACCAATACTCCGATAGACTCGCTCAAATGAAATTGGGAGGCTGCAAAGGCAAGAAAAAGCGTAAATAACAGCTATTATTAGCTCTACATTGATTTCAATATGCTTTCTTGTATAATTAATCAAGTTCAATATAAGACAACGTTATAAGGCTTTATATAACGTCAAAATATACAATATAACAGATTATGAGTAATAAAAGACTTAGACCTAATATAGTTCGTGGTGGTGTTGCTATACCTATTCCTAATAAAAAGAATTATTACTATATGAAAGGTAGAAAACATGAACAAGGCGGCATTGATATCGGCAAGAATCCTCGTACTGGTTTAGAAGTTGAAGATGGAGAAGTTATGCACATATCTCCTACTGAAGTTAAAGTGTTTAGTTCTGTTCCTTTTCTTAATGGTGAATCTCCTGCTGAAAAAGTTATGAAAGGAAATAATCCTAATAAAGTTTTTAATGCTCAAGAAAGATATAAAGATGTTAATAATATTAACGATGATGGTACTAAGAATAATCGAAATAGAAAAAATAAAAGTAGATATGGTACTAAGAAAAATGATTTTGAAAAAATTAGAGAAATACAAAGTTTAGCAAATAATGTTTCTACTTTAGAAAATCCTATTATTAGTCCAGATTATACCCCTTATTATGATACTACTGAAGTTGGTAAATTAATTAATTATTCTGAAAATCCTGATAGTATAGAATTTGATAGAATTAATCGTAGATGGTATGCTCCTAAAGGTAAAGGTTTTGATAAAGATAATTTTGGAATGGGAGTAGATAGATATACTGGAGGTAATATTAGTGATAAAATTAAAAAAGATTCTAAAGGAAGAGAATATATTACTGAAGAAGATGAAAGAGATTTAAGATTTAAAAGAATTAAAAGTGCAAATCAAAGTGCTAAACGAAGAATAGATTTTATTCGTAAATATTATAATGATGAAGGTGATGTTACTGAAACTAAAGAAGCTTTACTTACTAATTTAATTTATAATAGAGGAAGTAGTAGAACTGCAAGAGAATATTTCAATCCTGAAGATAAAAAATATGTTCCTATGCAAAAAGCTATTCTTAGAGGTACTGATGATGAAGTTAGAGAAGAAATTAATAAAATATATAAAGAAGCTGATTTAGCTAATAGAGATAGTTTAGTTAATGATTTTTATAAAAAAAGAAATAAAAAACTTATGGGCGGTTTAAGTCGTTCTAAAGATTATGGTTCTAAATCTAAACCTTATCCTAAAGTAGATAAAAAAGATTTTGCTGGTAAAAATAGAAGTTATCCAATTCCTACTAAAGCTGACGCTATTGACGCATTAAGACTTGCAGGACTTCATGGACGCAATGATATTAAAGCTAAAGTTTATTCTAAATATCCTGAACTTCGTAAACGTGCTAAAAATGGTGGTGTTTATACAGTTACAAGCAATGGTAAGACAAGTCTAAGAATGATTCCCTCTACGGGGAAACGAATAGAGTTCAGAACAGGTGGTACTAAAAAGACTGAAATTCCTATTACACTTGATCCTACATTTTATACTTTAGGTCTTGAAGATGAATTAACTAATAAAATTAATCAACCAATTGTTAATTATCAATCCCCCGTAGAGAGAATCAAATATGATATTCTTGATACTAATGGTAGATTTAATCCTACTACAGGTGTTGACTTAAATACTAAGCGTAAATATGATAATAAACAAGATATTATGAATAAACGAACTTATAATTCTTTAATTAGCGATGGTATTGGTATTGCTTCAAATATTATTGGAAGTATTATAGGATTTAATGCTAATAAGAAAGCATTAGATAAAATGAAATATACTAAAGCTCCTGTTAATTTAATTCCTTCTAAACTTAAAACAAATATTAATATTAATCCTCAACTTGATGCTATTAAAGATCAACAACAAGCGTATGAACGACAAATTGATGCTAATACTGCAAGTTCAAGAGTTGCTTTAGGTAGAAAACAACTTAGTAGATTAAATACTATTAAATTACTTAATAATATTTATACTAATAAAGAAAATACTGAAACTGAATTAATTAATAAAGATAAACTTAATCAACAAGCTGTTGCTAATCAAAACATTACTAATTATAATACTTGGAAAGAAAAGAAAAATGCTTTTGAAAATGCTATTATTGAAAAACAATCTGAAAATACTATAGGATTGATTAATAGTATTAATGCTGGAGTACAAAATAGTATTGGTAATTTTGAAAAGAGATTAGCTGCTGAAAATAATATTAGAGCTATTGCTGCTGCAAATCCTAACGTTAATCCTATTATATTAAAAGCTCTTGGTGTAAGAGGTATAACAAATGACATGATAGAATCATGGTTGAGAGCATACGGAAATAAAAACAGTTAAAAACATAATTAATATGAAAGGTTTTAATTATATTAATACAGAATATGTTCCAACAGTAGACTTAAATACTTTAGGGAATACTTTTAATACTTTAGAGCAAGGACATAAAGAAGCTATTAAAACTGTTTCTAATCTTCAAGCTGAAATGGCTAAACTTGAACTTAATGAAGCTGAAAATGAATGGAGACAGCAAAAAATATCTGAAATACAACAAACTATAGATAATAATACTATATTTGGAAATTCTGCCGCTGCATTAGATGATATAATAGTTAAAGCTGGTAATTTAGCTTCTGACGCTGGAATGATTGGCAGACTTCAAGCTCAAAAAGATTATACAGAATTTAAAAATAAGATCATAAATGATAAGACTCTTCCAGAAGATTATAAAGAATATTATTTAGAAAATAATCCTTATTATTATAAAGATATTGTAGATGAAAAAACTGGAAAAGTAATTAGTGGAACAAAATGGAATCCTAATATTTCTCCAACCGCTGTTGTAGATTTATCTTCTTTGATTTCTAAAGGTTTACAATGGGCTGCAAGAGAATCTGGTAGTTATAATCAAGTTCGTTGGCTTGATAAAAACGGTAATCCTACTACTAATCCAAACGAAGTATTTGATGGAGAATATTATGATGATACTACTCATAGTTTTGAAAAACTTGATAGAAGTAAAATAGAAGCTGGTATTAGAGCGGCTATTGAATCTACTCCAGGTGCTAAAGAAAGTCTTCAACAAGATTACGATATTGCTCTTTGGAAACATAAAAAAGCTATAAATGCTACTAAAGGAAAATATAATATTGTGAGTGATGTTACTGACGATAATGGTATAACTCTTTCTCCTCAACAATATTTAAATAAAAGAATATCTCCTGCTTTATATGCTGCTGAATATTATAATACTACTCGTAAAACTACTTATGGAGATGGGTTAAAAACTTATAAAGCTGCTGAACAAGCAGCAGAAATTGCTAAAAATAATGCTGAACTTAATAATGAATATATAAAATCATTAAATAGAACAAGTGATACTAAACCAATAACTCTTAATTATAATATGACTTCTGAATTAATGAGTAAAAAACAAAATATTCAGAATGATTTATATAATCTATTTAAAACTGCTGTTGGTAGAGATGTTAATGTCGATATGACTAATGCAAGTACAGATGGTTGGAAAAATACTCTTGAAAGAGCATATTTAATTTTTAAAAATAATGGTGCTACAGAACAACAACTTGTAAATTTTAGAGTTAAAACTAGTGAGCTTATTAGAGAATATAATGAAACTACAATGAATTATGATAATCTAACTAAAGATTTAAAAGGAGATGATAAATATTTAGTAGATTATGTTAATAGAATGAAAAATGGAGGTAGTTTTAACAAAGATAATCCGTATGATCAAAAGCTATTAAAAGATATTCAAGCTGAATTTGGAGATAAAGGTCAATATTATGATATTAGTTTTAACAATATAGATGAATATAATCGAGCTATTCAAATTTTAAATTCTAATAATGAAAATGGTTTTCTTGGTTTAGGTTTTAATACAGGAAGAAAAGAAATTGATGGAAAAAGTGTTAATTATATTAGATTGCCAAAAGAATATTATCAAAATATGTTACTTTTATCTAATACTGTTAATGCTGCTGTTAAAGGTAATGTAGATAATATTAATATACAAGTATTAGATGCTGAATATAATCCTATAATTCCTCGATCACAACAAGATAGTAAATATACAGTTCCTTTATATTATAATTTAAATCCTGCACATAATGCAGCTGTTGGTTTTGGTAATATATATTTATATAATAGATATAAAAAAGCTGCCGATAAAAAGTTTATTAATTTTTCTAATGATTTTATTAAACAACAAGAAAAAATAAGTACTAAAATTGATAATTATGATGAAATTACTATTGGCCATCAATCTCTTAGTGGTGAAACAAATTATCAACAATTACTTTTACATCAACTTAATACTGGTCAAATTGATGAAACAGAATATCGTCTTAGACTTAATATTGACCAAGAAGAACTAATAAGGAAAACTATAGCTCATGGATTTGGAAATACTAAAATGTTTGCTGTAGAAAATGATGACCAATATGGAACTTTTAGAGAAATTACAAATACTAAAGATAGAGAAGATAAAGGTAATGAAATAGTAGCAGCCGTTGGAAATGGTAGAGCTGTATTTAATTCTGCACATAATCCTTTTTTTGGTACTGGTACTAATATAACGATTTATCCTAAATTAGATAATACTGGTAAACCAACAGGTATTCCAAAAACTTATTTTATTCCCGGATTAGTTAATGATGAAGCTCAAGAAGCATTTGAAAATAATCCATATACTAAGGCTTCAGATCATATTGCTAAAATGGACGCTTACGCAATGACATCTAATCTTAGTGAAAGTTCTGAAACTCCTACATTAGGTGCTCAACAATTAATAGCTAATGGTGGTAATATATTTACTTATAAAAATGGAAATACAGCTATTAACATTAATAGAGAAGCAGCCGTAGATATTTATTCAGCTATGAATGAATATATTGATATTCAAAATAATTTCGTACAAGGAAATTTACAATTAGATAATGAAAATGTTATTGAAAGATTAAATGGACGTATTTTTGAAATTGCAAAAACTATAACAACTTCTATTGGAAGACCTGATTTATTAGAACGTTATTATGCTGTTTTAAGTAAAGATTTAGGAAGTAAATTAAACATATAAGATATGAGTAAAGTTATTGATTTTATAAATAATGGAGAATTAGTAAGAAATCCTAAATATAATCCTAAAACTAAAAAGGGGGCCAAAGAGTCCCCTTATCTTGTTTCTAATACAATAAGTGATGATTTTGCTGAAGATGTTAATAGAATGGCTAATAAACTTCGATATACTTCACAATATAGTCCTCGTGAAATAGAAAAGTTTGAAGAACAAGATATTACTGTTAATAATATTGATTCTGAAGAAAGTTTAAAACGTCAACGTGCAGAAAATCAATCTGCTTTTGAACAACTTGGTAATATGATAATACAAGGAGTTGCTAATGAAGCCATTCTTGGTTCGTTTCTTTCTCTTAGTAATATTGTAGATGCTGTAGGACAAGTTTTTACTGATGAAAATGATTATACTAATCCAGTAAGTGAATATATTGAAGGTATTCAAAATACTATTAGAGATGAATTTGAGATTTATCAAAAAGATCCAAATGCTACTTTTGCATTTGGTGATTTTGGTTGGTGGACTAATAACGGAGTAAGTGCTTTTAGTACTTTATCTATGATGTTACCTACTCTTGGTATTACTAAAACTATTGGATTGTTAAGAAAAATTGATAAAATAAAAAGAGCATATAATGCTTCTACAAAAGGTTTAGCTAAACTTACTCATAAAGCTATGAAAGGTGCTGGTGTTAAAGCTCCTTCAGTTGCTCGTCTTGATAATTCTGTTAAATATATTAATAATTTAACTACTAATGCTGTTCTTTCTCGTACTATGGAAAATTATATGGAAGCAAGAGGTGTTTGGACAGAAACTTATGAATCTACTAAACAAGAACTTGAAGGATATACTGACCAACAATGGAAAGACTTCTTTGCAAGAAATCCTGAATTAAATGGTAAAACTATTGACCAAATAGCGAGATATATTGCTGGAGAATCTGCTGATAAAACTTTTGTTAATGATTATGCTATGCTTGGTCAAGATATTTTAGAATTTAGAGGTATTGGTCAATTATTTGGTAAAGTTGGTAAAAAATTACCTACTTCAAGAATTAGACGTTCTAATAAACAAGCAATTGAAAATCTTCGTAAAAAAGCTGATATAAATATATCTGGACAAACTTCTACTACAACTGCTCCTAAAATAAGTTTTTGGAAAAATAGAACAGATGAATTTAAAGAAGCTATTAAATATCCTTTAAGTACTATTGGTACTTTACAACTTACTGAAGGTTTAGAAGAAGCATATCAAGGTATTCAAACTGAAAAAGGTAAAGAAGTTGCTAAAATGTATTTAGATCCTAATTATATTCCTCGTACAATTGAAAGTTATATTACTGATGATAAAATATGGGAACAAGCATTTTGGGGTGCTGTTGGAGGTATGGTTTTTCAAGGAGCTGGTAAAGGACTTTCTGCTCTTCAACGACAAATTAAAGCTAAAAAATTAAAAGGTAAAGAATCTGATGCTAATATTCTTAATACTCTTACTGCTGAAGAAAAAATAATGAATAAAGAAATTCAAGACCGTGCTGCTTTAAATAAAGATGTTGTTGATAAACTTACCATGTTAAACGATTATATTTCTCCAGATGACTATGTTGAAGATCCTATTACTGGAGAAAGACTTCAAGATGAAGGAGTTGATGTTCATAGAAAACTTACTCCAGAAGAAGCTGAAATTAAAAAACAACAAGTTATTGATGATTATTTTACTAATTTAGCTATTAACGCTTATGAAGCAGGCACTTATGATTTATTAAAAGAATATGTTACAAGTCCTGAATTTAAAGAATATTTTAGAGAAGCTGGAGTTCAACTTACTAAATCTGAAGAAAATTTTACTAATCAAGCTTTTGTTAAAATGGATAAAGTTAGAGATATATATGCTGAAAATCTATATAACGTACTATATAATAGCGAAATAGAAAGTGAATATACTGCTAAAATTGCTGCAAGAGAATTTACAAGAGAACAATTAGAAATTGAATCTTTTGGAGATAGAATTAATACTATACAAGATGAAATAAATAAAAGTAATATAGATATATCTTCTATTGATAAATATAGAAGACAAGCTATTGATAAACATATTTCTAAATTACTAAATGAAATTAATCAAGCTCAAGAAGAAGTTAACAACAATCCAGATATTTCTGAACAAGCTAAAAATCAATATAATAAAATTTATAATGATAGAAAAAGAGGTCTTCTTAAATTTCTAAATGATAATAATCCTTTATCTGAATCTAATAAACAATCTATAATTGATATATTTAATCAAAGTATTGGAAAAAATTATCAAACCGAAAGACTTTCTGGTGATATTCAAACTATATTAAATGATATTGAAAAACTTATTAACGAATCTGATAAAAATATTCCTGAAGCTCCTAATAATGTTAAAGATTTAATTGATAAACAAGTTGCTCTTCAAGATAAAAAAGCTGATTTAGAAAATATTCAACCTAAATCTCAAAAAGATTATAATGATAGAGTTGGCCTTATTGCCCAACAAGTTGATTATCTTACTATGAAAAGAATGTCAGAAGCTGCAACTCAAGTTGAAAATTGGATTAAAGAACAAGAAGATTTAGATAAAGCATGGCAAGATATTCTTCGCAATAGAGTTCCTAAATTAAAAGAATCTCTCGATATGCTTAAAATAGGATATTTTAATACTGAAGATTTTAGTAATTCGATAAGAGCTACAATAGAAGAGGAAAGACAAAATAGAAAACAAAAAGAAGAAGATGCTAAAAAAGTAGTAGTTAATGGTAAACAAGTTAGTGAAGAACAAGCAGAAGCTATTAATAATGCTGTCGCAGAAGTTAGCAATAATCAACAATCTAATAATGATAACTCCTCTACGGGGGAACAAACTCCACGAAGTGGAGTTTCTCAAACTCAAACTAATCAGCAAACTACTGATCCTAACGAAATTGCTGTTAAAGCAATTATTGAAGATGAAGATAAAATTACTAATAAAGATTTAGATGACGCTGTTAAATTAGCTAAATCTTTTGACCCAAGTATTAATGAAAGAGCTGTAGGTATTGCAAGTAGTAAAACTTTTCTTCTTTTTAGAACTTCTCCTAATATGTTTGAAGATGCTTTAAATAAAAGTAGTGATAGTCCAGAAGTTAAAAATATTATAGAAACTATTACTCAACAACTTATCGAAGAAGGTGTTAGTCCAGAAGTAGCACCTTATGCTACCCAAAGAGGTGTTAATATGGGAATGAAGCAAATAGTTAGAGCTTTAGAAAGACGTAAAGATAGTAAAACTGAAACTTTTAGACGTCTTGCTGAAGCTCTTGCTACTAAACAAAAAGTAACCATTAAATCTAATGATAACGACGAAGTTAACGCTATTACGACTACTATTGAAGATACTGAATTTGATAAAATAATTAAAGATTTTATTGAAGCATATATTCAATATAAAGGTATTACTATAAATAAAATTAAAACTAAAGATCATCAAGGAAATATTGTTACTAAAAATCAAAAAGTTATTATTAATCTTGAATCTTTATTTAAAGATATTATTGAAATATTATCTGATGATGCTAATAAACAAATGTTAGATTTAGATGTTCAAACTGCTTATCATATATTATATAATATAAAAGATTTTATTAATAATTCTTATAATACTAATTATGTATTTACTCATAAACGTAGTCTTAATACTTTACTTAATAATCCTACAGATTTTTATAATGCCGTTTATGAAGCAAGCAAAAGAGTTGAATTTATTGATAATTATATGCACATTGTTCCTTCTCGTGTTAATAGAAGTTCTAATTATGAACAAGTTGTTAATGCTTTACAAGTAGGAGATGATTTAGAAATTGTTCCTGTAGAAAGCAGAAATCATGAAATTGTTTCTTTTGCTATTAAGCGTAAAGGTATTGAAATTGGATTTATTTCTAATGTTATTCCAGATAGTGATAATAATGGTTATAGAATAAAACTTGGCCCAAAAGGTGGAATTAATTATCACGTTCGTAAAATAAATAATCAAGTTGAAGCTAATACAGATGAGTTATTTGAAGCTATTTTTAATAATGAAAATGAACTATGGGATTTATTCCATAAGAAGAATCTTTATGATTTAGGTTATGGATATGATTTAACTAAAGAAGAATATGAAAGAATCTATAATAGTGAAGTTATTCAAAAAGCTATTAAAGACGAAGTAATTAAACTTGATCCTGCTTTAATAAGCGATATAGATAAAGCTAAACGTATTATTTATAATCTTAAAAATATTATTTTCTATAATCCTTTAGCTCAAACTATTGAAGAATATAAAGATAGTTATGAACAATGGAAAGAAAATATTTTTAATAATTATAAAAATACTCATAAAATTGGAACTCTTACTACTAATGGTAAAAAAGTTATTGTTAAATATGCTGGGCAAACAGGAACAAATCAAGGTGTAAAAGAAACTTCTGATGCTATTATTGAAAATACTGAAAAAGGTGTTAATGAATTACCTTTTAAATCTGATCAACATGCTATTATTGGTATCGATAGCGATAAAAATGGTATAGTTGCTATTAATGAATTAACAGGCGAGAAACAACAAATTACTGCTCCTTTTCTTGCTGGTAATATGGGTTTCCTAATTGGAGGTAGAGGCAAAACGCCTATTATAGCTATGTTTACAAGTGCTAATAAAATTGCTGGTAAAATTAAAGAAAATCTTCATAAAGAACTTGTTGATATTTTAACTGGTTTTCAAAATAAAAAATATACTTTTGAAGAAGTTAGAGATAAACTTGGTTTATTGTTTAATTCTGCTAATACTAAATTCCCAAGTATATTTTACGGTTATGATGTTATTAGTTCTAATAATCAAATAATTCTTTCTATTGGTCATAATACTTCTAAATTTAACGTTATTATACATAAGTTTAAAGCTGGTAATTCAAATGAATTGGGTACAGGGATTACTTATAATCCTGCAGGTGATAATTCAAAAACTACAAGTTTTATTAATGTTAATGATAAACTTATAAATATTATTGCTACAGAAATAACTAATAATACTATTTATAATAGAACATTCTTTACTCTTAATAATATCGGTAATGGTAATACTACAGATAATCCTTATTTCTTTAAAAGAGATAATAAATTTGTAGTTAAACTTGGAAATAGCGAAATTGTATATGATAATTTTGGAGATTTTGTTCTTCAAAATAATGCTTTTAATACAAATCAAGGAGTTAATAAGTATGGAGGTTTCTTTAATGATGTTGATAAAGCTACTTCTATGTATATTAATGTTACTACTCTTGCTGTACCTGATCAAGTTCAATCCCCCGTAGAGGAAGAATCAATTATTGGAATTGCTAATACTATTCAAACTGCTTCTCTTGAAAAAGCTAATTCTACAGAACGTCTTCTTGAAAAAGCTGCTATTCCAAAATCAACTATTGATTTACTTACTGGTAAAAATGTTTATGGTATTCCTATTGTTTCTGGCGTTTATTATTACGATAAAAAAGATAAAACAGGTAATGCTAAATATAATAGAGATAAAAAAGCTGTTATATTTACTAAATCTGGTTCTAATTTAGCTAATTCTTCTACTACAACATTAGTTCGATTACTTATTCATGAACAACTTCATGCACATATTGATGAACATAATCTTTTTGATAAAGAAAATATCATAGATGATTTGTTTGAAACTTATAATAAATTCATTGAAGCTATTGAAAATGATGTTAATTATGGTGATAGAAATGGCGAACGTTATAATTTAGCTGTTAATATTAAGAAATGGATTGAAGATAACGGCTTTACTTTTAAAGATTATTTTGAACGTATTAAAGCTAAACAAAAAGATAGTTATGTTGAACTTTCCGAAGATGAACAACGTAGAGTATTTGCTGAAGAATGGCTTGTTGAAAGTTTATCTCAAAGTAGTATTATTAAGTATTTGAATCAAGTTGAATATACTGGAGAAGGTGTTGCTGTTGTTACAGAAGATAATGAAAAGAAAAGTATTTTTCAAAAGATTATTGATATATTACTTAAAATATTTAATATAAAAGATAATAGTATTAAAAACAATACTATATTTGCTCGTCAATATGAGATATTAAATATTAATGATAATAATATAAGTAATGAAAATGATGTAAAACAAGATATTAAAGATAATCAAGTATTGTCTGATAAAGATGTTGGCGAAGATATTACTAAAGAATCTGAAATTATAGAAGAAGACATTAACGAAGAAGATAATGAATTTGGTGAAGATAGTTATGATTCTGATATAGTTGAAGATGAAGATTATAACACTATTAATGATAATTCTGATGAACTATTGTCAATTACTTCTGATATAGAGAATATTAATGCTATTAAAAATAATGACGGTAATATCATTGCTGAAACTCTGGATATTACTCGAATTAATAACATGGCAGACTATCTCAATAGCTACTCGGAGCAAGACAAGCCGTTAATAGCTCAAATGCTGCGAAATGGCGAACTTAAATACGCATGTAGATAAGTAGTTAAGCCTTATATATTACCGTCAATTGTGAAGCTAAAAACAGCTATCATAATTGACGGTTTTTATTTATTAATATTATTAAACTTAATGTTATGGAATGTTTTGAATTTGGTTATGTTATTAAAGGAGATGTTAATGACACCCTTAAGAAAACCGTAGAGTATTGTTCTGACGGTATTAAACAGAAAGCTAAAGTGTTTGCTGGATATATTCAAAGTGATGATTTTTTAGAGTTTTGTAAAAAAGATGAAAAATTTGATTCTACTAAGTCTATTTTAGAAAATAAACAAAATACTGTTAGACGAATTTTAAAAGAATATTATGAACTTAAACATCAAGATGTTACAACAGCTGCTGCTAAACGTCAAGCTGATTTATTAATGGGATTTAGTAGTGTTAAAGCTCGTAATATCGCTATTAATGATACTGCTACTATTATTTCTCTTCTTTATGAGCAAGAGCGTAAAGCAAGTAAATATAATAATGTTAAACTTAATAGAATTAAAATAATTCAAAAAGCTATTGACGTTCTTGAAAAAGATTATATTAATAATATTGCTTTAAAAGTTTATAATCAAAATAAAGAAACAGAAGATAATACTATTAAAGAATTTAGAGAAGCATATAATAAAGCTATATCTATTAATAAGAAAATTAATGAATTAAAACAACTTATTAAGAATGATAATGATGTAGAAAATAATAAAAAGAAACTTGATGAAGTATATAAAGAATATACTGAAGCAAGAAGACAACAATATAATAAGGCGTATAATTTAATTAATAAATTTGGTGACATAACACAAAAGAATCGTAATAATTATATTGAACAAATTAAGCGTAATCCTAATTTTTGGTTTACAAAAGCATTTGAAAGTAGTAAACTTGTTAATATTGTTGGTGAATTTGAAAATGTATTAGAAAGTGATAAACTTACTAATGAAAATTTTACTGATGATGAAGATTATACTAATCCTGGAGCTGAAAGTGTTGATGAAACTACTAAATCTTGGGAAGATAAACTTTGGGCAAGTTTTGAAAAACCTGTTGCTGCTGATTTAAAATTATATTTTAATACTATTTATAAATTAGATTCTCCATCAGAAGTTGGTACAAAAGTTTATAATTATGATACTAATAATGAAATCGGTCTTAAAACTACTATGGGTGCTAATTTTATTATTAGAGAATTATACACAAGAGGTAATTTTAATTCTGTTAATGATTTTATAGATAGTATTGTAAGAATGGCAACAGACATTGCTGAGGATTATGGATTAATTAAAATTGCTGATGATTGTATTAATGATCCTGTATTTGCCAATAGAATATTTTGTCAATTAAGTAATCCTAAGATTATTAAAACAATGTCTATTATTACTGAATCTGGTATTACTTTTGAACAATCTAATAAATCGTTAGATGCTATGAGTTATATGATTTATAATATGTTGAATACAACTCGTAGTACTATGAGAGATTTATATACAGAAAATGATATTAATCGTGTTAAAGAATTAGTTGCCCGTTTAGATAAAGGTTCTGATAGACTTGTTGCTGTAAGACTTAAAGATGACGGTGTTACTCCTAAAGAATTAAATAATTTAATAGAAGAAACTATTTATGAAGTACTTAAAAAATATTATCCTAAAGTAACTCGTAATGAAATACTTGGATTTATTTATAACGGGAGTAATTCTGTTAGGTCTAATATGATTGGACTATTAAATAATATAGCAGATCTTTTACAAAAAGTTGAAACTACTATTATAGAATATAATGAATCATATAATAAATATAATAATGAAAGAAAAGCTTATAATGAAGCTGTAAGATATTCTGAAGAAATTGGTCAAAAATATACTAAAGATGCTCCTTTATTTGATTCTTCTAATATTAATTACGATAGACTTAATGAACCAATAGTTAATATATGTCAAAAACTTGTTAACTATTCTGCTGTTCGTAATGAATTAAATAGTGTTAACGCTGAAGGTAATTTATCTTCTGATGTAATTAATAATAGTTATATTACTAATCTTCTCAAACAAATTAATTATGCTAATAAAAAAGATGCTCAAGCTGGCCTAAGAAATCTATTAGAAGAAGTTAATAAAGGAGAACAATATAAGTATAATAGTTTCTTTTGGGGAATTAAAGGAGCTAATGGTAAATATATTCAAGAAGGATTATTTATGAGAGATGATAGAGATAATGTCTCTATTAATCCTAATGCTCAAAAACTTATTCAAATAAGTTTATTTAATGGTATTAAAGATATGCAAAGTGATAAAGCGGCTTTATATGCTAAAATGTCTAAAGGAGATTATTTTGCTACTTCTATGATTGCTTACTTTAATCCTATTATTGCTGGACAAAATATTGGTACTTCTAAAGCAAGTTTAAATGCTTCTCAAGCTGGATATTTTTTCCGTACTCCTTCTGACGCTCCTAAAAATTTTATTATCCAAGCATCTAAACTTGATGCTAAAAATACAATTACAGCTTTAGCTACAGATGTCGCTAAATACGCTAATAAAAGACGTAATGAAATAGATAATTATACTTTAGAAAATACAGATGAAAATTATGATAAATATTTAGAAGTTAAAGATAAAGCTGCTACTAATAAAAATAATATTTGGTCTGCTAAAGATATTTATTCTGCTATTAAAGGAGAATTATCTACTCTTAATTTTAATAAATATTATTATATTGAAAATGAAGATGGTACTATTTCTATTCCTATAATTTATAAAACTAAAGATAGTCCTGATATTGTTTGGATTAAAGGAGATAAAATTGAAGGTGAAATAAATAATATTTTATATAATATAGAAATAGAGGGTATTTCTTCAGTTAATGATAATAAATTTAGTGATGATTTTTATGCTGATATAGCAGATATTATTAAACAAGAAGGTGTTGAAAATGGTTCTATAGACGTTCGTATTAATCGAGCTGCTCCTATATTTGCTGGATTTAGACAAAATGTTTTAGGAGAACTTAATATGTTTATTAATCAATTAACTTATTTATTTAATAATGATAGTAAAGGTAATTGGGTTCTTCGTAAAGACACTAATGGATTAATTGAAAGAGTACATTTTAATAAAACTACTTATGATGATAAAGGTAGAGAATGTATTCTTGTTGAAGGTAAATGGCTTGATAAAGAAAAGACTAAACTTAACCCTAAAGCTGGTAAACTAAGTGGAAATTTCTTTAGCTTTCAAAAACTATTTAATACAGAGGATTATAAAGCAGGTGAAGAGCTTGAACGTGCATTACTTCTCTACGGGGGAACGTCCGTAGGCGAAGCCGGAGGACTTATTCAAGTTAAAGGAAATACTGCTACTTTAAATGTTAATAGTCCTCTTATTAGAATTGAAAATGGTAAAATTGTTTTTAATGAAACTCAAGAAGTAAGAAGTGTTATAGATAATATTGTTGAACAATGGATTAAATCTTTTAATAAAGAGATTGTAGCTCATGGTAAACAATATCAAAATCTTCTTCAAGAACTACAAAAAAGTAATGAAGATTTAGTTGATTTTGCTCTTAATACTGCTAATGCGTATATGCAATTAGACGATATTCTTGAAGGCGATGTTAAATTTTATAAAGATGCTAAAGATTTTCTTAAACGAGCTAAAGAAGTACAAGCTGGTGGAACTGCTTATGCTGGATTTGATATTAATGATACTCTTAGTGCTAAAATTAAAGAAACAGTTGGTTATAACGGGGCTAAACAAGAGATTAAATTTGGCAATACTACAATAGATAAATATGCTAATACCTATTCCCCCGTAGAGGGTTATGCAATAGTACACTATGCTGGAAAATATGCTCGTAATGGTTTTAGAGCTATTACTGTTAATAATACTGTAAGACCAAGTAAACAAGCTAATAATATTCAACAAGAATTATTTAATTATCTTAAAGATGAACTTGGTGAAGTTGCTGCTACTAAAAAAGCTGCTGAAATTGCTAATGGATATAGAGAAGCAAGTAAAACTAATGACGCACAGTCTTTTATTACTATTGAAGAATTTATGCGTAGACGTTATGCTGATGGCACTTTTAAAGAATATGAAGATATATTTCAACAACTTTATGAACTTAGAACTGGTCAACGTAGAATTGAAGATATAGATATTAGTAAAATTAATTCTCGTATTCAAGTACAGAAGAATTTTTATTATGACCATAAATATGATAGTTATACTGGAGTACATTATCCTCGTCAAATTAAAAATGCTGAATTTGTTCTTATTCCTGAACTTCTTGAAGGAACTCAACTTAAAGAGCTTTATAATTTCATGCACAAATATGATATTGGGCAAGTTAATACTAATGAAACAAGCAAAGCTGTTAAAAAGAATGTTTTAACCTTTTGGGATAATGATGGAAATATTAATCCTAATTTTGAACAAGATCTTATTTCTAATAATGAAAATGCTATAGAAGATTATTATTATCGTTTTCTTTATAAACAACAAGATGTTCCAGAGCACATGAAAGATGCTCAAAATAAAGCCGGTGTGCAAATTACTAAAAAGATTTGTGATAATGCTAATGAATCTGTTAAACCTTATATTGATACTTTCTTTAAAAATTATTGCGCTAATATTAAAGAAGATTTTAAAAAACTTCTTTTTAATATGGACTGGAAAGAAGATAAAAATGGTAAATTAGTTAATATTAATAGCGATAAACAAACATTAGATTTTACTGATTTTTATAAGAAAGCTCGTATTGAAGCTCAGCGTCTTGGTATGGATTCTAATTTTATAGAATATTTAACTCCTGATGAATTTGGTAATCCAGCTATGCCTAATTATATGAATAACGTTAGTAGTAAACTTGAAAGTATAGCACAAGCTATATTTAATAGTAGTATTACGAGACAAAAATTTCCTGGTTGGCATGCTGCACAGGTTACCCAAGTTGGTCATGGAATGAAAGTTTTAGACAATAATGGTAAACTTAGAGAACTTAAATATCACCCAAAAATTATTGTTAATAAAGAAACTGGAGCTAAAATAGAAGAAACCGAGTATAATAAATTATCTGATGAAGATAAAAATAAATATGAAGTTAAACAAGAAGCGTATGCTGAAGTTATGATTCCTCGTTGGAGCAATCTTATTCCTAATACTCCAGAAGCTCTTGAAATGATACAAAAAGAAGGTCTTGATATTCAACTTGCTTATCGTATTCCTACTGAAGGTAAACAATCTGTTAGTATCGTTAAAGTAGTAGGTTTTCTTGATGACGTTTATGGTAGTACTATTATGTTACCTGATGAATGGGTTACTCAAACAGGTTCTGACTTTGATGTTGACTCTGTTTATGGCGTTTGTCATTCTCTTAAAGTAGTAAAAGATAAAAATGGTAATATTAAAAGAATTAAGAAATATTCTGCTGACGATTTTAAAACTGATTATGCTAAATATAAATATTATATAGAAGATAATATTAATAATAAAATTTCTTCTGATATTGAAGATGAATTTCATGAAGATAAATATAAAGTGCTTCAAAAACGTCTTCGTGATGTTGTTAAAAAACTTCGTACAGAAAAAGATAATAGAGATAGTCTTTATAAAGAACTTACTAATATTGGTAAAGAAGCTGGACTATTGACTTTTAATGAGTTTTCTAAATTAGATGAAGTTGATAAATTACCTCGTGTTGTTAGAAACAATAATATTCTTGATGCTATGATCGCTATTATGGCTGATAGTAATAGTAGGGAAGAGAATTATTCTCGAAGTAATTTTGATAGACTTTCATCTGCTATGAAAGAAATGGATAAAGCTCGTGGAGCCGATTCTGTTAGTCGTAGCGTTTATAATCCTTTTGACCAAATGGATTTTATGGAAAATGCTATGGGTGGAGCTTCTCTTAAAGCGTTTTCTGTTACACGAGATACTTTCAATAGTGTTAATAATTATGCTAAAGGATATTTAGGAAAAGGTCATGAAATTATTGCTGAATATGATTTAACTGAAAAAGATGCTAATGGTAAATTTATTTATGACGCAGAAATGATAGTTAAAGCATATGGATTATATAATGAGACTACTAAAAAAGGAGATGTTATATTATTAGATAAAGATGGTAAGAAAACTAATGAAATCGATAAAGCTGCTACTGCAAGAGTTAAACATTATAGATTAGCTAATAGTTATAATAATCGTAATGTTGTTGGAGAATTAATTACTGTTTATAGTTCTCAAACTACTGCACATATTCTTGATGCTATTAAAGAAGGTTCTATTTTTAATGAAAATGAATTTACTTTTGGAACATTTAAAACTCTTATAGATACAGGTATGGATTATAGAACTGCTATTGCGTTTTTAATGCAACCTGCTATTACTACTATTAACGAAGTTAATAATGAAAGCAATAGTTTGTATCTTACAGGAGGTGGTAATACTGTTCAGAAAGCTGTTAAGAGAATAGCTGCTAAAGCTGGTTTTAAACTTGGTGCTACTGATATTACTGACTATTCTAACTATGAATCGGTATTGTTAGCGTTGAACTCCAACGAACAATTTAGAAATGCGTATAAAGAGCTATTTGGGGCTGAAATTTCAACGCAAAAGCCTATACAGGAACAACAATTCACGTTGAATGCAAAAGTGCTAAAATCACGCTTAGAATCGTCCAAAATAACTAATATTTCTAAATTATCACAAAAAGATAATGATATTAAAAATGCTGTTTTTGATATTGCTATTTGTTTAGCTTTTGATAAGATTAATAAAACTACTAAAAATCTTGAAAAAGTTCTTCGTTGTTGTAATCCTGATAATTTTGGTGCAAAACAAACTATTAGAGAAACTCGTACTATTGTAGATAACGTTATTGCTTATGGATTTACTGATAATGAAGTTGGTAATACTGTGATGTGCGGAGATAAACGTCTTATTGAAAAACTTTATCCGGGATTTATTAAAATTGAAAAAAATGAAGTTAGTGATTTAGATGAATTAGTTAGAGAAGATATTGATATTGAAAATAGTGTTTATCCATTTTTAGCTGCATTTTTTAAATATGCTACATTAACAAGTGTTGACGTTAATAAACAATTGTTCCCGACTGAAAATGATGTTTATAATGCTGTACTTAATGCTGTTCAAGTTAAATTAGGTGTTGTATTTACTCCTAAACAATATAGAGAATATAAACAATATATGATGAATATGATATATTCTCAAGTTCCTATACTTAATACTCCTTTAACTGTTACTAAAGAAGGTTGGTTAAATGATAATAATGAAGCTATTGTTAAATCTACTGAAAATGATACTAATTATTGGAATGCTGAAATTTCTCGTATATTTGGTTTTGAAACTACTCAAAAAATTAATTTTGATATTAAAGATATATTTAATCCTACTGAAGAAGAACTTAGTAAATTTAATACTCTTACTCCTGCTCAAAAAATATCTTGGATTCAAACGCATATTGATGGAGATTTAGGTATTTTTAATTATCTTAATGTAAATCTTAATAATCAATTTGAACTTAAACGTAAAGGTTTTACTCATCAAAGCATTAAATTTACAGATTCTGCTGAAAATATAGACGATATTTATATTGAATTTGGTACAAGTTTCTTTAATAAATCCCCTATATTTAGACTTGCTATTGCTGATTTAATTAAATATGCTTTTGTTGTTGACGGATTTAAATTTAAAAGAGGTGCTGTTGATAAAATTATTACTAATAATTCTTTATATAAAAATATAGAAGATATGGGTACAGGTATTGTTCCCGCTATTAGAGAAATATTTGGATATTATACTAATCCTGCAAGTGCAGTTACAAATGAATTTATTGATAAATTTATTCGCAGTCATAAAGAATATTGTAAATCTATTAAACTCGGTAAACCTGAAAATAATAAAGGTATAAGTAATACTGCTTTTCAATTTAATATTTGTAATAGAGGTAATGGACTAATATTTATTCCTTTTGACGGTAGATTTAAAACTTTACTTAATGAAATTAATGTTGAAAATACTAAATCTCCTCAAGATTATATTGTTGTTAATAGAAATGCTGGTGGTAGTAAAATTAGTACATTATATAAAATAGACAAACACGAAAGCGGAGTTTATCTTATTCCCATGAATTTACTTGAACCTAATGAAACAGGTGATTATAGCGTTAATCCAAATAATAACAAATATGGGGATATTAATTTTTATAACACTGTTATTGCTGAAGCTGAAAGTATTGGGGCTAAAGAATATTTTATTGATAAGGATAATAAAGTAAAATTAAAAGATAAATATAAAGAACATATTATTCCTCGTTATAAGTTTAATTTGGAAAATAATGCTATTGATAATGTTAATGAATTTCAGAATGTTTCTGTTAACGGCACTGAAATACAAAAAGCTGAACTTAATAAACTATTTAAAGATGTAGAGGCTTATATTCAATCCCCCGTAGAGGAGAAAGGTGATTATGGAGTTGTACGTTCTAATTCTTTTTATATTAGTGAACAAGTAGGAAAAACTGATATTATTACACAAAATATTCCTACTGAAAATGGTAATATTCTTGTTACTATTAGAAGATATTCTCCGTCTCCTGCTTTTAAATCTAATTTACATAAAGATTTAATTAATAATGTTTCTTCTAATAATACAGAAAATATTCAAAAAGTTAGAATTGAAGAACGTGATGCTTATAGAAGTGCATTAGCTTCTAAAACTGAATCCCATAAATATTATAAAATTGAACATATTACTGAAGAAAGTGTTAGAGAAGAATTTGAAAAACAACAACAAGAAAATAGAGATAATTTTAATGATGAAGCATATGCTATTACTACTGATATAACTGATGATTATATAGATAATGCTAATAGAATAACTGAAGTAGATGAAACATCTGTTGCCATGATTGCTGCTCTTAGAAGAGCTGAAAAACGAGGTGATGATATTGCTGCTAAAGCACTTCGTAAATTAGATATAAAAGGTATAAATTCTTATCGTTCTAAAGATATTAAAGATAATAGAAGAAATATATATCATATTCTTAGCGATTATATTAGTAGTTATGCAGATATGATCGATAAACAAATGAAACATTATGTTATAGGCGATAAAGAATATAATATCGGAGAATCTGATTTATATGAAGTTTTAAGAAGTAATCCAGATGAAGTTTCTAATATAGTTAAATTATTACTTGAAGCTATTACATTTGGCGATACTTTTGGAAATATTATGAATCTTCCTATTGACGGTATGGACGAAGATACTAAAAGATATATTCAAAAAATTCGTGATTCTATAAATAAAATTCGTAATTCTTCAATTATTAAACAAGGATTTGATAATATGTTTAATAAATATATTGCTAATGAATTTGCTAATAATCCTAATATACGAATGAATGTTGTTAATCTTAAAGATACTTTTGGTGATTCTGGTTGGTGGGAAACTAATATTGGAGATATTGCAATGTTAAGTAATAAACAAGTACAAGTTATTGTTAAGATTGTTAATAGGATTATGAATCAAGCTGCGATGCAAGATGCTCCTCGTAAGAAAAATGAGTTTCTTAAAAGATTTGATAATATATTAGATAAAAGTGGTAGTTTTAGATGGGAAAATATTATTAATTCAAATGGACAACTTATTAGACCTTATACTGCTAAATTTCTTACCGATAGAGATAAATTGGTTGACGCTGTTAAAGATGCTCTTGATAGATATGGTATAGATAGTAAAGAATATATTGCTGCTAAACTTAAGCGTGATGAATGGTATGCTGATAATGTTGAACAACATGTTGTTCGAGAATATTATATTAAAAAGAACGCTTTAATTAGAGAGATATTTGAAACTGCTCCTGAAGAATATCGTCAATATATGGAATATATTCATGAAAAATTTATTGATGATCAACCAAATAGTGCTTTAACAACTCAAGAGCGTAATAGAAGAAGAGAAATCGATAAGAAAATTAATCAACTTACTTCTGAATATAAAGATACTGAAACTCTTAAATCTCCTGAAGAAAGAGAACATGCTATTAAATTAAGAAATTTTATTAAAGCTAAATCTGCTCTTGATAAAGAATATTTTGATTATAATGATACTGATGAATTTAAAGAAAATCTTGAAAAGAATTTAGCTATTATTAAACATTATGAGAAAAATAATCCTACTCAAACTTTAGATAAACGATTAGAAAATATTGAATATAGAAGTGCTTATGAATGGATTAAAAATAATAGTTATTATATTATTAATAAAGAAGTTAAAGATAAAATTAATGAAGCATTTTCTATACTTAAAGATGAAGATAATTTAAATAATGCTAAAATTAAGAAAATAATAGACGATGCTAATGCTTATGATGAATTTGGTAATGTCGATGCTCGAAAATTAAGCGATAAAGATATTACTACTATAAAAGTACTTACTAAACATAAATATGATTTTAGTTATGATAGTAACGCTGGAGAAGCTATATTAATAAAAGATATTCCTAATAATCTTCCTATATTTGACGATAGTTTTTATCGAATGCTTCGTGATTCAAGTGAAAATGAAAAAGAAGTTAATCCTCGAAGAATTAAAATTATAGGTAGAATTAATGAATTATTAGGAAAAACTATTACCGCTGTTGAATTTGGTGGAGATGGACGTATTCACGCTAAAGATATATTTACTAAACTTACTGAAGAAGAAAGAGAAGAACTTGCTAATTTATATAATGCTTTACGAAATATTAAAGGTAAACGTAAACCAAAAGAGATTCGTCAAAAATTTAAACAAGAAGTTGAATTTAAAACTAATAATACTGCTTTTAATACAGAACTTAGTTGGGCTTTAAGTAATTTAAAAGGTACTAAAGATTTTGATACTTTTATTAATATTTTCTGTCAATTAGATAATAGTGGAGAAATTATATTAGATGATAACGGTAATTATACTCCTAATAATGACATTTATGGATATATAGAACCAAAAAATGATAAATATATTAATAAAAAGAAAACTGCTGCAAGAGAGCTTATAGAAAATAATGTTGATTTTATTCCTAATGAATACTATTATGCTGCTATGAATGAAGCAAGCAATAATGGTAATTTTAAAGAATGGTTTGATGCTAATCATGTTTATAATCCATATAAACATAAATTCGAACCACTTAGAGTTTGGACTGAAATGAAAGTTAATTCAGAAGGTTCTCTTAAAGGAACTTATAATTATGTTCCTACTAATGAAAATGCTGAAAAACAAGTTAAAGATGAATATGTAAATAAAAAATATAAAAAATATAGTAATAACTATAATAGAGATAATGGACATTATAATAATTATGTTACTTTAAGTCCTAAAGAAAAAGAAATGCAAAGTTTACTTCAAGAAACTATGGATTTCTTTGCTGAACATAATAAACATAATACATTTGTTGAACAAGGTTATATTCCTCGTAGACGTAAAGTTGTTACTGATACAAAATGGGTTGTTAATCAATTATTAGGAGTTACTGGTTTAGAATTTAGAAACGATAGTGAAGATAGATGGAATGCTAAAGTTGATTATGCTAATGATTATGAAGTTGAAAATGATATGCTTAAACTTCTAAAAGGTAAAGGTTATCAAGAATTAGAAGAAATTCGTCCTAAAGGAATTGGAGAAAAAGATGAAAATTATCGTAAATATCTTCAAGATACTAAAAAGAAAAATGAAGAAATTAAAAAGCATAATCTTGAAATAGATAAACAACTATTTGATAAAGATTATCGTAGTGTATTTGCAGAAGCTATTTCTAATCAAGTTGTTATAAATGCTCGTAATAAAGCTAAAAATTGGTTATACTTACTTCAAGAAGATTTAAAAAATACTGAAGCTGTCAAAATTAGTAAATTTACTGGTAGACCTGTTATTAATAAAAGAACAAGTGTTGATATTCAAGATAATTATCATACAATTAGTCAAGATAATACTTTAAAACAAGTTTATGGTTTTACTCGTCGTCTTATTTTTGAACAATTTAAAGAAAAGTCTAAATTAAATAAATATGCAGATTTAGCTCGTAATATTACTTCTGCTAAATATATGATTTTTAATGTGACTGGAGGTATATCTAATATTGGTACTGGTTTTGCAAATATCATGGGTGAAGCATTTGCTGGAGATAATCTTAGTAAAAATGATATTAGAGAAGCTATAGGAATGTATATGAATAATTCTTTACGAATGATTGGTGATATGTATAAAGATAAAAGTGATAACTTTGCTGTCGCATTAACTAAATATTTTAAAGTTGTTGATTTTGACGCAATGACAGAAAGAGTTCGTGGAGAAACCGCTGGAGAATATGCTCGTAGAATGCGTAATTTAATGTATAGTTTACAATCTGGTGGTGAACATTTTATGCAAAACACTGTTTTATTTGCTGTTCTTAAATCTAATAAAATATTTGATGATGTAGACGGTGTTAAACGTTGTGGAAGTTTTTCTGAATATATTTGGAAATTAGAATATGATACTATGGTTTCTATTATTTCTAAAGATAAAGATTTACTTGAAGAACTAAAAGAATTTAAACGTATTATTAAACAAGATAAAACTGAACAATTTAAATATGATACTTTTAAACATAATATTATAGAAGATTTTCTTAGAGCACACGCAAGTAAAGAAATAATTCAAGAATATATTCGTGCTAAAAATATAGCTATTAAAAAAGCTAAAGAAGAATGGAAAAATAAACCCGCTATTATCGATTTACTTGAATTAAAAGATGGAGAAATTGTTCCAAAAGCTGGAGCAGAAATTACTCCAGATATGATTAATGATATAAAAAATAAAACTATTAATCTTAATAAAAAGATTCATGGTGTTTATGATAAACTTGGAGCAGCAGCAATCGAATTTACTTGGTGGGGTAGTTTAGTTATGCAATATCATAAACATATATATCCCGGAGTAATGAAACGTTTTCGTAGTCGTGGATATTATAATGAACAAACTAATACTGTAGAAATTGGTTCTTATACTTCTCTTGTTGATTTTCTTAGTAAAGAATTTAGAAATGTTGTTAGTGATGCTAAAAAACAAGGAGATGGATATGTTGGCATAGCTGTTGCTTCTGTTCAAAATACTTTTAAAGCTATTATAAATACTATAATTAATATTGAAACTAATTGGAATTTAATGTCTCCGTGGGAACATAATGCTGTTAAACGTTGTCTTGGTGATTTATATGGTATTCTTAGTGCTTTATTATTAGGAGTTACTATATACGCTATGACAGATGACGATGATGAAAAAGAAAGTAATATTGTTGCTACAGGATTATATCTTGCAGATAGACTTCTTTCTGAATCTCAAATGTACACTCCATGGGGTCTTTATTCAGAAGGCAAAACTCTTTGGTCAAGTCCTATTGCAGCATATAATGGTCCAAGTGATTTAATTAAGATTATGGATTATACTGCTCGTTGGTTATTTGATGAAGATTTTGATCCTGTTTATAGTACTGGTATTTATAAAGGAAGAAATAAAATAGATGTTCTTGTTAAACGTAACATTCCTCTTTATAGAGTTATTGAAAGACTTAATAATATGACTAAAAATAATAGTTATTATAGAATTAATGAGAAAGCATTAAATATGAAAATTAGTAAATATATTGCTGACCAAATTAATCCTGATTAAATTAATATTATTAATATTATATTTATAGCTGGAGTTCATTCTCCAGCTATTTTTATATTTGCACATGACCAAGAGTATATTGCATATAATAGTGCGTATAGTAGCTATATATTATTAATAAGGGAATATTTGTAAATTATTGATTATCAAATAGTTAGAAATGTTAAATGTGCGCTGTGGTGCAG
>CDZT01012476.1_pt1 | contig 29405 bp, 26 predicted proteins | sample 557531 | NCBI WGS metagenome assembly CDZT01 (sample SAMEA3182066, study PRJEB8094) | gut metagenome | biome: human; feature: gut; material: Stool; isolation source: human stools | place: Canada | collected 2013-03-05
TTTTCATACTCCAGCTCGCCCAGCTCGCCGCCGTCCACGGTATACGCCACCGCCGCGCCGAAGCCCTCCACATCGAAGTGATCAGCCCCCTGGCCCACCTCTTCGTCGGGGGTAACGGCCACGGCAATGCGTCCATGTGGGATCTCCGGATGCTGGAGCAGGTACTCCACGGCGGCAAAGATCTCCGCCACGCCCGCCTTATCGTCGGCCCCCAGCAGGGTGGTGCCGTCGGTGACGATCAGGTCTTGTCCCTTGTATTTGGCCAGGCTCTCGAATTCCGAGGCAGACATGACGATGCCCTTCTCTTCGTTGAGGACGATATCGCCTCCCTCGTAATGCACGATGCGGGCCCTTACCCCCGCGCCGGAGACGCCGGGCGCGGTGTCCATGTGGGCGATCAGGCCCATGCACGGCACCCCCTCGTACCCCACGCTGGCGGGCAGCCAGCCGTAGACATAGCCGTATTCGTCCATGTGGGCGTTATGCAGCCCCAGCTGCCCCAGTTCTTCCGCCAGGGCGGCGCCCAGTACCTTTTGCTTTCCGGTGGAGGGGCAGGTATCGCTCTCCTCGTCGGACTGGGTGTCAAAGCGGATATACTTCATAAAACGGTCAATAGCATTCATCACGATCAACCTTTCTTCCGTCTACCCCTCTGTCCCTTGACGGGAGCGCGGTGTTGGAATAAACTAAGAGGGACTTTTTTATTTTATCATAAAAGGAGCGGTTTGACTATGGCAACCATGCGGGAATTTACGTTTCCCTCCAGCGATGGGACCCATTCGGTGGGCGCCGTCTGGTGGCTGCCGGATGAGGGCGCGCCCCGTGCTGTCGTCCAGCTGGTTCACGGTATTTCGGAATATATCGGCCGTTATGCCCCCTTTGCCCGCTATCTGACCGATCACGGCTTTGCGGTGGTCGGTCATGATCACCTGGGACACGGCCGCACGGCCAAGGGGCGGGAGGAATACGGCTGGTTTGCGGAACGGGACGGCTGGAAATACGTGCTCAAAGATACGCACACCCTGCGGCAGCTGGCCGGGGAGGCGTATCCCGGCCTGCCCTATTTTATCCTGGGCCATTCCATGGGCTCGTTTGTCACCCGTGGATATCTGATGTTTTATCCCGGCACGGTGGATGGGGCCATCCTGTCGGGCACCGGGCAGGAGTCCGCCGCCACCGTGGCGGCCGGCCGCGTCCTGTCCGCGCTGCTCTGCAGGCTCCGGGGGAGCCGCGCCAGCAGCCGGCTGCTCAACGCCCTGTCCGTCGGGGCGTACAACCGGCAATTTTCGCCCAACCGCACCGGCGCCGACTGGATCTGCACAGACGAAGCGGTGGTAGACGCCTATGTACAGGATCCGCTGTGCCGGTTTCTGCCCACCGTGGGGATGTATCACGACATGATGGTGGGGCTTCAGCTGCTGGTGAAACCGGAGCATCTCCGCCGTATGGACCCGGATACGCCGGTCTATTTCTTCGCCGGGGACAAAGACCCGGTGGGGGCTTCCGGCGCGGGCGTGCGGAAGGTGGCGAACCTGTTCCGCCAGTATGGCGTCCGGGATGTGACCGTAACGCTCTACCCCGGCGGGCGGCATGAGATGCTCAACGAGCCCAACAAGGAGCAGGTATTCGCGGATACTTTGGCCTGGCTGGAGGCGCATATGCCCTGAAACAGCGGGGGAGGACGGCAAACTGCCGTCCTCCCCCGCTGTTTTGCTGCGCCTTATCCGCCCAGCCGCGTCTCCCACTCCGCCTGGCGGAATCCCACCAGCACGAAGTCTTCTCCCACCAGGATGGGGCGCTTGACCAGCATCCCGTCGGCGGCCAGCAGGGCCAGCTGCTCTTCCTCGCTCATGCCGCCCAGACGGTCCTTGAGCCCCAGCGCTTTATACTGCAGGCCGCTGGTGTTGAAAAAACGTTTCAGGGGCAGGGCGCTTATGGCGTGCCAGCGGCGCAGCTCCTCCGCCGTCGGACGCTCCTGCTTGATATCCCGCAGTTCAAAGGACAGGCCCCGCTCCTCCAGCCAAGCCTTGGCTTTTTGACAGGTGCTGCATTTGGGATAACAGACAAACAGCATACCGTTTCCTCCTTGTTCTGTGTCATCGCGGCCGCCCCGGGCTGCCCGGCATCCTGGGCGCCCCCCTTTTCCTGCGTGGGGGCGGAAGGGCCGCAAGGGGTACGCCGCATCCGCAAGACGGCAAAGCCGTCAACGGCTGCGCAGGGAATCCGCCCGGCATCCTGCCCCAGCTCGCCTTCTCCCGGTCCGATCGGGACCATTCGCCCAGGGGATTTGCCCGGCAAAGCGCCGGTGCTCGGCTTATGCGGTGGCCTGTTTACGCCCGGAGGAGGCGAAGCGAACGCCCCTCACCGGTTCAGCGCTTCGATCGCCGCGCGCGCGGCGTTCTGCTCCGCCTCTTTTTTGCTGTGGCCCTTGCCCTGGCCTACGGTAGCGCCGTTCAGGTCCACCTCCATGGAGAAGACCTTGGCATGGTCCGGCCCTTCCGCACCGGTGAGGCGGTAGGTCAGCACCTGACCGCTCTCCCGCTGCACCATCTCCTGCAGGGCCGTCTTATAGTCCCGGCTGGCCCCTTTTTCCTCCTCCCGGTCCAGGATGAACCGGCGGATGATCTTGCGGGCGGAGCCGATGCCCCCATCCAGGTACACAGCGGCCAGCACGGCCTCCACCGCGTCGGCCAGGATGGAGGGCCGGGTGCGGCCGCCGCCGGCGTCCTCTCCCTTCCCGAGCTTCAGATAAGCGCCAAGCCCCAACTGCTGGGCCACCTCTACCAGGCTGCCTTCGCATACCAGGGCCGCGCGGGTCCGGGTCAAGTCTCCCTCAGGCAGGTCCGGGTGGGCGCGGTAAAGGTAGTCGGCCACCACCATGCCCAGCACGGAATCTCCCAAAAATTCCAGCCGCTCGTTGCTCTGCATCTCCCGGTCCCGGCTCTCGTTGGCGTAGGAGCTGTGGGTCAGGGCGTTTTCCAGCAGCGCCGGTTGTTCAAACTGATAGCCCAGCTTTTCTTCCAAGGCTTCCATGCGTGTCCCTCTTTCCTCGAAAGCAGAAGCCCCGCTCTGCAGCGGGGCTTCTGCCCATTCTCTGTTCAATCCTCCAGCTTGTCGCTCACATAGCGGACCAGGTCGCTCACGGTGGAGATGCCGGACAGATCCTCTTCCTCCATCTCACCGATGCCGAACTCCTCCTCCAGAGCCATGGTGAGCTCCACCACGTCCAGGGAATCGGCCCCCAGGTCCTCAAAGCTGGTGTCCATAGTGATCTCATCCTGTTCGATACCGAACTGCTCTGCCAGGATCGAGGCGATTTTCTCAAAGATCATTACTCATCTACTCCTATCGCTTCCGCCGGCACTGGCGGCGTCGTCATTGCACTATGATAATAGGCAAGATTCCACAGCCTGTCAATAGGAAAGTCAAATTTTTTCCATTCCGCCTACGGGAAGGCGCATATGCCCGATGTTTTCGGTAATATCCTCGATGATGCCGGCCGAAGCGAACGCGGCCGCCTGCCGGATGGCGTTCTTGATGGCGAAGTCGTCGGAGGAGCCGTGGGCCTTGATGACCGGCTTGGAAATGCCCACCAGCGCGGTGCCGCCCACCTCGCCCGCGTCCATCAGCTTTTTGAACTGCTTCAGCCCGCCGGAGACCATCAGGGCGGCGAGCTTGGTCAGCAGGCTCTTTCGGAACATGGCCTTGAGCTGCCTGGCCAAAAATCCGCCGGTCCCTTCCATGGTCTTGAGGAAAATATTGCCGGAGTAGCCGTCGGTGACGATCACGTCCGCCGCGCCGTAGACCGCCTCGCGGGCCTCCACGTTGCCCACGAAGTGGATGCGCCCCGCCTCGCCCGCCTGCTTGAGCAGGGCGTAGGCCTCCCGCTGCAGGTCCATGCCCTTGGACTCCTCCACGCCGATGTTCAGCAGGCCCACCTTGGGCTCGGGCCGCCCTAATACCCGCTCGGCGTAGTAAGAGCCCATAAACGCGAATTGCAGGAGATACTCCGGCGTGCACTCGGCGGTGGCGCCGCAGTCGATGAGTACCGCGCCCCCCGCCCCGGTAGGCACCACCGGGGCCAGGGCCGCCCGGCGGATCCCGCGGATCCGCTTAACCAGCAGGGTGGCTGCCGACAGGATGGCCCCGGTGCTGCCTGCGGAAACAAACGCGTCGGCGGCCCCGTTCTTCAGCAGGTTGAGGCCCACGGTCAGGGAGGAGTCCTTCTTTTCCTTGAAGGCGGTGGCCGGATTGTCGCACATCTCCACCACCTCGGAGGCATGGGCGATCTCCACGCCGGGGGGCAGATCGTCCACGCCGTCTTCCTTGAGTACCTTCAGGATTTCCTCCCCACGGCCGACCAGGACGACCTCTACCCCCAGTTCCCGCACGGCGCTCAGCGCGCCCCGCACGTTGGAGACGGGCGCGTTGTCCCCGCCCATGGCGTCTACGATGATCTTCATGCAACTTCCCTCTTTCGTTTGTCTTGGTCCGTTCCGGAGACGCGCCTTCGGCGGACGGCCGCATCCCCCCTCCGCGGGGCGGTTCCGGGCGCGGGCCGTCACAGCTTCAAGGCGCGTGGTTCATCCGTCAGCCCCAGGAGATAATCCGCGGTAACGTTATAATGCTCACAGGGCAGGGCAAGTCGTGCCAAGGTGGTTGCCCCCTCCCCCATTTTCCATTTCACCCATTTGATTGGGGGACACTCCAAGCAATTCAGCCAGCGTTTTCTGTGTCTCTCCTGCATGATTTCGAACCTTTCGCAGGCGCAAGCCAAACAATTCGTTGCGGTACAGAGCAATTCGCCTCTTGGTATGCCCAATAAACCCGCGTATATTGATATCACGGTTTTATTGGGTTGATTATATGACTTCTCTTCTTCCCGAACTCTTTCTGCTGGAACAGGAGCGCGGCGCATTGGGTTACCGTTCCCTCTCCGGCTGGCCGGAAGGCCGACAGCGTCTCATCGCCTATCTGGACCGGCTGGAGAGCAAACAGGCCGACGAGCTGATGGACCCGTTCTCCGCCCAATACGCGCTGGAGGAAGAAGCCTGTTTCCGCCACGGCTTCCGTCTGGCAGGCCGGCTGCTGGGGGAGTCGTTCTCCGCCGGATCGTGACCGTTCCATTTTATCCTCAAACGCCCGGCTTGTCCAGCGCCTCTGGGGGATGCGCCTTGCTCCCGCCCGCAGGGCAAGCGGGGCGGCCTACCGCCAATCCAGGCCATCCAGCGCCTCCAGGGCTCGCCGGGACAGCTCGGCGTTCTTGTTCCGCTTGCCCTTGACCCGGTAGCCAAGGGGCGGAATAATGCCGAAATTCACGTTCATGGGTTGGAAGTCCGTGACGCTTTCATTGCTCACATAGAGCGCCAGGGCCCCCACGGCGGTCTCCGGTGGGAAATCCACCGGGGGCCTGCCTTCCAGCCGCCGGGCCAGCTCCACCGCCGCTAGGAAGCCGGAGGCGGTGGACTCCACATACCCCTCCACGCCGGTGATCTGCCCGGCGAAGCAGATGCGCGGTTGCTTCTTCACCCGGTAGTACCGGTCCAGCAGCCGGGGGGAGTCCAGATAGGTGTTGCGGTGCATGACGCCGTAGCGGACGAACTCGGCGTTTCTCAGGGCGGGGATCATGGAGAACACCCGCTTCTGCTCCGGCCATTTCAGGTGGGTCTGGAAGCCCACCAGGTTGTAGATCGTGCCGTCGGCGTTGTCCCGGCGCAGCTGCACCACGGCGAAGGGCTCCCGCCCCGTCTTCGGGTCCCGGAGGCCACGGGGCTTCAGGGGGCCGTAGCACAGGGTCTGCTTGCCCCGCCGTGCCATCACCTCCACGGGCATGCAGCCTTCAAAGACGCCGCTGTCCTCAAACCCGTGGACCTCCGCCTCACGGGCGGCGCACAGCTCGGTCCAGAACGCATCGTACTCCTCCTCCGTCATGGGGCAGTTGATGTAGTCCGGGGTGCCCCTGTCGTAGCGGGAGGCAAAAAAGGCGCTGTCCATATCCACGCTCTCAAAGGTGACCAGGGGGGCGGCGGCGTCGAAGAAGTTGAGGTAATGGCTCTCTGGGAAGAAGTCCCGGATGGCCTGGGCCAGCGGGTCGGAGGTGAGGGGCCCGGAGGCCACGATCACGTTCCCCTCCGGAGGCAGGGCGGTGACCTCCCCCTGTGCCACGCGGATCAGCGGATGGCTGCGGATCTTCTCGGTAACGGACCGGGCAAAGCCGTGGCGGTCCACCGCCAGGGCCCCGCCCGCCTCCACCCGGTGCGCGTCGGCACAGGCGAGGATCAGGGAGCCCATCCGCCGCAGCTCCTCCTTCAAAAGGCCCACCGCATTTTCCAGCTGGTCGGAGCGCAGGGAATTGGAGCAGACCAGCTCTCCAAACCAGGGGGTATGATGGGCAGGGGTCATTTGGGCGGGCTTCATCTCGCGCAGCTCCACGGGGAAGCCCCGCCAGGCCAGCTGCCAGGCGGCTTCGGACCCCGCCAGGCCCGCGCCGATCACGATGACTGGTTCCATGTGTTCTCCTTTGGCCTTGCCCGGCATCCGCGCCGGGCTGCGTCAGGCCTCTTTTTTCGTCCGGGCGGCGGGCTTTTTGGCCGCCGCCTTCGCTTTGGCCGGCGTTTTGCGGGCGGCCGTTTTTGCGGGCGGCTTCTTCTCCTCCCGGGGAGGCGCGCCTTCCGCGGGGCTCTCCGCGGCCTCGGCGGTCTTCTTCTTATAGCCCCGCTGGTCCTCGGGCAGGAAATTGGGGCACGCGGGGTTGATGCAGAAGGGCTTCTTAAAGCCCCGGCCCGACTTTTTGAACAGGGTCTGGCCGCACGCGGGGCAATTCTCCTTCACCGGTACGTCCCAGGTCATGAAGTCGCACTTCTTCGCCTCATCCTTACTGGAGTTGAACTCGCAGCCGTAATAGGCATAGCCCCGCTTGGAGGTCTTTTTCAGGATGCGGCCCCCGCATTTGGGACACTTGCCGGGCATCTCGATGACGATGGGCTGGGTGTGGTCGCATTCCGGCCAGCCGGGGCAGGCCAAAAAGCGCCCGAACCGTCCGGACTTATACACCAGATTGCGCCCGCACTTGGGACAGATCACGTCGGACACCTCGTCGGGGACCTTGATGCGCTCCCCGTCCAGGTCCTGCTCCGCCTTTTTGAGTTCCTGTTCAAAGCCGCCGTAAAATTGGGACAGCAGGCTCTTCCAGTCCACCTTCCCGGCCTCCACCTCGTCCAGCTGCTCCTCCATGTGAGCGGTAAAGGCGGTGTCCACGATGTCGGTGAACTTATCCTTCATCAAACCCGTGACCACCTCCCCCAGCGGGGTGGTGCGCAGGTATTTGCCCTCCTTGACCACGTACTCGCGGTCCATGATGGTGGAGATGGTGGGCGCGTAGGTGGACGGGCGGCCGATCCCCTTCTCCTCCAGCGCCTTGACCAGGGTGGCCTCGGTATACCGGGTGGGCGGCTGGGTGAAGTGCTGCTCCCGGTCGCTTTTGAGCAGCCTGAGTCCTTCCCCCTCCCGCAGGTCGGGCAGGGGGGACTGCGGCGCCTCCTCGTCTTCATCTCTTCCCTCCACGTACACGGCGGTATAGCCGGAAAACTTGAGGGCGGAATGGTTGGCCCGGAAGGTGTAGCCGGCGCTCTCCACCTCGATGGCGACGCTGTCGTACACGGCGCTTGCCATCTGGCAGGCCAAAAAGCGGCTCCAGATCAGCTTGTAGAGCCGGTACTGCTCGGCCGTCAGGTCCTTTCGGATATCCTCGGGCGTCAGGCGCACGTCGGAGGGCCGGATGGCCTCGTGAGCGTCCTGGGCGCCGGACTTGGTCTTGTAGACCCGCGGCTTGCCGGGATAGTAATCCGAACCATACCGGGCCAGAATAAAGTCCCGTGCGGCGGCGGTCGCCTCGTCGGACAGGCGCAGGGAGTCGGTACGCATATAGGTGATCAGGCCCACGGTGCCCTCCCCCTCCAGATCCACGCCCTCATAGAGCTGCTGGGCGACGGACATGGTCCGCCGGGGCGTCATGTTCAGCTTGCGGGAGGCCTCCTGCTGAAGGGTGGAAGTGATGAAGGGGGGCGCCGGGTTGCGCTGTTTGTCCTGCCGCTTGACGCCGCGCACGGTAAAAGGCGCGGCCTGGACCGCCTGGGCCACGGCCGTGACCGCGTCCTCGCTGTTCAGTTCCATCTTCTTGTCCCGGCCGTAAAAGGCGGCCTTGAACCGGCCCAGATTGGGCGCCACGCGCTCCAGTTCCACGTCCAGGGACCAGTATTCCTGGGGCACAAAGGCGCGGATCTCCGCTTCCCGCTCGCACACCAGCCGGGTAGCCACCGACTGCACCCGCCCGGCCGACAGGCCCCGGCGGATCTTTTTCCACAGCAGAGGCGAGATCTGGTAGCCCACCAGCCGGTCCAGCACCCGCCGCGCCTGCTGGGCGTTGACCAGATCCATGTCCAGCGCCCGGGGATGGGCGATGGAGTCCCCCACCACCTTTTTGGTGATCTCATTGAAGGTCACCCGGTAGGTCTTCTCATCGCTCAGTCCCAGCATCTCCTTAAGATGCCAGGAAATGGCCTCGCCTTCCCGGTCCGGGTCGGTGGCCAGAAAGACTTTTTCACTTTTCTTGGCGCTCTTTTTCAGGTCGTCGATGACCTCTTCCTTGCCCTTGATGGGCTGGTAATCCAGCGCGAAGCCGCGCTCCACATCCACGCCGATCTTGCTTTTCGGCAGATCCCGCACATGGCCCATGGAGGCCTTGACCTCATACCCGGGGCCCAGATATTTACCGATGGTCTTGGCCTTTGCCGGAGACTCCACGATCACCAGATTCGATTTCGCCACAACTGTATGCTCCTTTATCCGACCTTGCCGGTCCATTTGGGATTGGGGCCGGTCCGACGTCGGCTCCTCTAGTCTTCCGCAAAGCGGACGGCAGCCGTGAACCGCTTGCCCGGAAGTTCTTTGATATAGCCCCCGGCCTGGAGAAGGGTCAGGGCGGTATTCACCCGCCGGGCCGGGATCTCGGTGCGCCCCACGATCTCGTCGGGGACCAGCGTGTGTTCGCTCAGCAGCCAGAAGATCTCCCGCTGCTCATCCCCCATGGCGTCCAGCGCGGACCGGGGCGCCGCCGGCAGCCCCTGCGCCGCTTCCTCCGCCGGGGCGGCTTCCGGCTCCCTCGCCGCATCGGGAGCGGCGGACAGCCGCTGCGCCGCCTCCTCCCGGGTCAGCGGGACGCTCCCGTGCAGTTTATGGGGAAAACTGGCTTCATATTCCGCCAGGATGTCCCGGGCCGAGCGCACCAGCTTGGCCTCTCCTCTGGAGATGAGGGAGTTGGTGCCCGCGCTCATGGGGGCGTCCGCCGGTCCGGGGACGGCGAATACGTCCCGGCTCTGGTCCAGGGCCCTGCGGGCGGTGACCAGGGTGCCACTGCGCTCCTCGGAGGCCTCCACCGCCACCACGCCCAGGGACAACCCGCTGATGATGCGGTTGCGGACGGGGAAGTGCCAGCCCTCCACACCGGTACCCGGCGGAAATTCCGAGATCAGCGCCCCGGCGGCGGCCACATCCTCATAGAGCCACTGATTCTGGGCGGGATAGACCACGTCCACCCCGTTGCCCAGCACGGAGACGACCTGCCCGCCCCCCTGAAGCGCGCCCCGCAGAGAAGCCGTATCGATCCCCTGGGCGATGCCCGAGACCACCAGCGCGCCCGCCCGGGCCAGTTCCAGCCCCAGGCGGCCTGCCATGGCCTGCCCGTAGGGGGTACACTTGCGCGCGCCCACCATACCGATGGCCAGTTCCTCATCAAAGCGGAACTGCCTTCCCCGGCCATAGAGCACCAGAGGATAATCCCCGATCTGGAGCAGCCGCTCCGGGTAAGCCGCGTCCTGACAGGTCAAAAGCCAGATCCCCTGCCGGTCACAGTCGGCCAGGATCTGTTCCGTCCGGTCCAGGTTCTTGTCCCGCAGCGCTTTTTTCAATCCGCCGGGCAGGCCCAGCAGGTCGTACTCCGAGGGGTCGGCAAAATAAGCCGCCTCCGCACTGCCGAACTGCTCCAACAGCGCCGCGGCCCGTTCCGGCCGGAGATAGGGCCGGGTCGTGAGCCAAAGCAGATACTGCAATGCCGCCATCCGGCCGCACCTCCTTCGTTGCTTTCCGAATCTACCGCCAGCCCTCCCACAGCACCACGGCGGCCGCGGCCGCGGCGTTGAGCGACTCGCAGCGCTCCCGCATGGGGATCTTCAGGGTCTTTTCACACATTTCCAGCGCCTGCCGGGACACGCCCCGGCCCTCGCTGCCGATGATCACCGCCGCCCGGCCCAGCGCAGCGCCGCGCACGTCTTCCGTATCCGAACGCAGGGCGGTGGCGTACAGCGGAATCCCGGCGGCGTCCAGCAGGGGTTTCAGACGCTCCCACCCCGTCTCCCACACCGGCAGCCGGAAACAGGCCCCCATCGTGGAGCGGATGGTCTTGGGGGAAAAGGGATCGGCGCAGCCGTCGATCAAAAACAGCCCGGCGGCCCCGAAGGCGTCGGCCGTGCGCCAGACGGTGCCCACGTTGCCCGGGTCCTGCAGGCCGTCCAGCACCAGGTACCGCCCCGGCTCCAGCCGCTCCGGCGGCGCCAGCGGCGGCATGCGGCACAGGCACAGCACCCCCTGGGGCGCGTCTACCGTGGACACCGCCCGAAGCAGGTCTTCAGGCACCTCCACCTGTCTGGCCTGCGCCGGAGGCGCAAACGGCAGCGTGAAGTTCCGGGCCCGGACCAGCACCTCGATCTCCGCGCCCCACCGGACGGCCTCTTCCGCCAGCTTCACGCCCTCACAGAGAAAGACCCCCTCGCGCCTGCGCAGGCTCCGGTCTCCGCCCAGCTTCCGCAGGCGGGCGATCAGCGGATTTTGACGGCTGGTGATTTGCTCCATACGACACCTCTACAGGTCTTGCAGGCGATTGATATCTTCCGTTCGGCCCAGCACCACCGCGTCGTCCCCGCTCTCCATCACATAAGCGGGGCCTGGGGCGATGTTCAGCTCCCCGCTCTTCCCCTTGCGCATGGCGATGATGTTCACCTTGTACCGCGCCCGCACGTCCAGTTCCTGAATGGTCTTCTGCTGCCACTCCCGGGGGATGGCGGTCTCCACGATGCCGAAATCCTCGCTGAGCTCGATAAAATTGAGCACGTTGGAGCTGGACAGCCCCTGCGCCAGCTTGACGCCCATCTCGTGCTCCGGGAAGACCACCCGGTCGGCCCCGATCTTTTCCAGCACCTTGCGGTGCACGTGGCTCTGTGCCTTGCAGATGACCTTTTTGACCCCCAGTTCCTTCAGGTTCAGGGTAATGAGCGCGGAGTTGCCCACGTCATCTCCCACCGCCACGATCGCGCAGTCATAATTCCGCACGCCCAGCGCCCGCAGCACGGCGGGGTCCCGGGCGTCGCCGGTGACGGCGTGGGTGACCTGATCGGCCACCTTCTGTACGTTTTCCTCCGCTCCGTCCAGGGCCAGCACCTCATGTCCCAGGGCGGAGAGCTCCTCCGCCACCGCGGTGCCGAAGCGGCCCAGACCGATTACGACAAATGTTTTCATACCTGCAACCTCGATGCAATCTGCTCCGCAGCGCGAAGCCAACATTCAATCCGCGTCCGAAGCGGGACATGCGCCTGCGCAGGACGCCGCCGCCCGCCCTGCAGGCGGGAGGTCACGCTCAGCGCTTTCCGGGCCGGCGCGCCGGCCACAGATCCGGAGGGAACGCCTCCGGACGTTTATCCGATCATGACGTTCATTTCCGGATATTTGACCTTGGCATGGTATTTGGTTCGGGTCATAAAGGCGATGGAGAAGGACAAGATCCCCACCCGGCCCAGATACATCAGCAAAATGATCAGGCTTTGCGAAGCGGGCGTCAGGTCCGGGGTAATGCCGCAGGTCAGCCCCACCGTGGCCATGGCCGAGGCCACCTCGAAGGCGGCATCCAGATAAGGCAGATTCTCCACGGTGGAGAGGAACATGGAGGCCGTCAGGAACAAAAAGAGCACCACCAGGACCAGGGTCATGGCGCCCAGCACCCGGCGGTAGGGAATGGCCCTCCCCCGGAAGGTGACCTGCTCCCGCCCGGTCAGCCCCGCGCGCAGGGCCAGCAGCAGCACGCCGATGGTAACGGTCTTAAGGCCGCCCGCGGTGGAGCCGGAGGAGCCGCCGATGAGCATCAGGATGACCGACATGGCCTTGCTGCTGTCGGTCAAAGCGCCCTGGCCCAGGGCGTCAAATCCGGCGGTACGCAAGGTGACCGACTGGAACAGGGCGTTGAGCCCCTTTTCCCACAGCGGCATCCCGCCCAGCGTGGCGGGGTTTTCGAACTCTTCCACAAAAAAGAAGGCCGCGCCGCCCAGGATCAGCGCCGCCGTGATGAGCAGTACCATCTTGCTGTATACGCTCAGACGCCGCCAGCTGCGCTTGGCCAAGACATCCTCCCAGACGAAAAAACCGACGCCCCCCACCACGATCAGCGCGGCGGTGGTGCCCAGGACCAGCGGATCGCCGTGATAGCCGGCCAAGCTGGAGAAGGCGCCGAACTTTCCCCCCAGCAGGTCAAACCCCGCGTTGCAGAACGCGGAGACCGCGTGAAACACCGCATGCCAGACGCCCCGCAGCAGGCCAAAGTCCGGCACCATCCGGATGGACAGCAGCGCCGCGCCCGCCCCCTCCAGCAGGAAGGTCCCCATCAGGGCGTGGCGCACCATCCGCACGACCCCGTCCAGGTCGTTCAGGTTCAGGGTGGAGACCATGATGAGCCGCTCGGACAGGCCGATGCGCCGGTGCAGCGCAAAGGAAAACAGGGTGATGACCGTCATAAACCCCAGGCCGCCCAGCTGGATCATGCAGAGAATGACCGCTTGTCCGAACAGGGACCACTGCGTCCAGGTATCCACCAGGATCAGGCCCGTGACGCAGGAGGACGACGTGGCGGTAAACAGCGCCGTAAACACTCCGGCGCTCTGCCCGTCCCGGGAGGCCGCGGGCAGCGTGAGCAGCAGCGTGCCGGCCAGGATGATCAGGGCGAAGGAGCCGGCCACCAGGCGGGTGGCGTTGAGGCTCCGGCTGCGGATCAGGCGGTCCCGCAGCCAGAGGGCGATCTTTTTGATCAAAGAGGTACCTCCAGAGCAAAAGAATCAACGGCCGGACGGACCCGCGCCGGTGCGGTCCCCACGGCGCGCGTGAAGCGCAGAAAGGCATACCGAGGCTGGCGCCCTCGGTATGCCATTCTCTCTTTAGTCCAGCGGCTTCATGGTCGGGAACAGGATTACGTCCCGGATGGAGTCGGAATTGGTCAGCATCATGACGCAGCGGTCAATGCCGATGCCCATGCCGCCCGTGGGAGGCAGACCATACTCCAGGGCGGTGATGAAATCCTCGTCCATCATGCCGGCCTCGTCGTTGCCCGCGTCGCGCAGGGCGATCTCGTGCTCGAAGCGGCCCCGCTGGTCAATGGGATCGTTGAGCTCGGAGAAGGCGTTTGCAAACTCACAGTGGTTGATGAACAGCTCAAAGCGCTCCGTCAGGCGGGGGTCCTTGGGAGAGCGCTTGGTCAGGGGGGAGACCTCCACCGGATACATGGTGATGAAGGTGGGCTGGATCAGCTTCTCCTCCACCCGCTGGTCGAACGCCTCATACAAAGCGGTGCCCCAGGTGCGCTCGCAGCCTTCCAGGTCGACGCCCGCGGCTTCCACGGCTTTGCAGGCCTGCTCGTCATCCGAGACGGCGTCGAAGTCCACGCCCACATAGTCCCGAACGGCGTCGATCATGGTCAGCCGCTTCCAGCCGGGCGTCAGGTCGATCTCCTCGCCCAGCCAACGGACGTTGTAGCCGCCCAGGATATCCTTGGCGGCGGTGGACAGAACGCCCTCGGCAATGTCCATCATATCATGGAAGTCGGCATAGGCCTCGTAGAGCTCGATGGTGGTGAATTCCGGATTGTGCTTGGGGTCCATGCCCTCGTTGCGGAAGATGCGGCCGATCTCGTACACCCGCTCAAAGCCGCCCACCACCAGGCGCTTGAGGTGCAGCTCTGTGGCGATGCGCATATACATGTCGATATCCAGCGTATTGTGATGGGTGATGAAAGGCCGGGCGGTGGCGCCGCCGGAAATGGTATTGAGGACCGGGGTCTCCACCTCCAGGTAGCTGCGCGCGTCCAGATAGGCGCGCACATGCTTGATAAAGGCGGTGCGGATCTGGAAGGCGCGGCGCACGTCCTCGTTCATGATCAGGTCCACATAGCGCTGACGGTAACGGGTCTCCTTGTCGGTCAGGCCGTGGAACTTCTCCGGCAGGGGCAGCAGGGACTTGGAGAGCAGCGTCACCCGGCGGGCCTTCACGGAGATCTCGCCCCGCTTGGTCTGGAACACTTCGCCCTCCACGCCGACGATATCACCGATGTCGGTCTTCTTGAACTTGGCAAAGGCCTCCTCCCCCAGCTCGTCGATGCGCACATAGAGCTGGATGCGGCCTTTGACGTCCTGAAGATCACAGAAAACCGCCTTGCCCATGCCCCGCTTGGACATGATGCGCCCGGCCACGGAGACCGTTTTGCCCTCCAGGGCCTCAAAACCGGCCTTGATGTCGGCGGAGCGGTGGGTCACGTTGTACTTGGTGATCTGGAAGGGGTCCTGCCCCGCGTCCTGCAGCTCCTTGAGCTTGGAACGGCGGATCTGGCGCAGTTCAGACAGGGTTTCCTCCATGGGCTCGTTGACGTTTCTCTCTTCAGTAGACATGGTAGCTGCTCCTTACTTTACTTTTGAATCTCTAAGATCTGATACCTTAATAAACCGGCCGGCGCTTCCACGTAGACCTCGTCGCCCACGGCCCGCCCCAGCAGAGCCCGTCCAAACGGGGAGTCCTCGGAGATGCGGCCGTTCATGGGGTCGGCCTCCTGAGAACCCACCACCTGATAGCGCTCCTCTTCGTTGAACTCCAGGTCCAGCACCTTGATGCTGGAGCCCAGACGGACCGCGTTGGGGTCCTGCTCGTGCTCTTCGATGACCACGCAGTTCTGCAGGATATTCTCCACCTCCGCGATGCGGGAGTAGAGTTTGCCCTGCTCGTTTTTCGCCTCGTCGTACTCGCTGTTCTCGCTCAAATCGCCGAAGGAGCGCGCCTCCTTGATCTGGTCGGCCACCTCTTTCTCGCGGACCGTCTTCAGATAAACGAGCTCCTTTTTGAGCTCCTCCAAGCGCTCAGCGCTCAGTTTGAATTCCTTCGCCATGTTGTTCGCGCACACCTTTCCTGTTATGCTTTCCGTCTGATTCTCTTTGGCAGAAACAGGTCTCCTGCCGACCTGCAAAATGCTGAAAGGATATGGTTTCTCACATTAATACGATATTATATGTAGTTTCCCCCATCCTGTCAAGTCAATTTGCTTCTAAAATTTGTATGTTCGCAAGGTCCAGACGTCCCTCCTCCCACAAAAGCGCCAGCAGCGGCAGCCCTTCCGCCGTCCGGCATTCCAGCCCGGGGGGAGGGCCAAGCGCCAGCGCGCCCAGGTCCGGGACCGCCCCAAAGAGCTTCAGCGCGCCGCGGACATCCGCCGCCGGGGCAAAGCAGAGCACGGCGTGGGGCGTCACCCCCGCCTCCGGCTCCACCACCGGCGCGCCGTAGGCGCAGCGCAGGTATCCCGCCAGCTCCCTCCCCCCCGCCGGAGCGTCGACGATCAGGGTACGCACATGCCGGCACAGCTGTTCGGCCGCCTGGAACAGGGGCCGGTTGACCCGCGTCCCCGCCAGAGACACCGCCGCCTGCCCGGGGGCGATCCCCTGCCGTTTCAGCGCGGCCAGGGCCAAGGGCGCGGCCAGGGCCTGACACAGGGCCGCGGCGCTCACGCGCTGCAGCCCCGCCGCCTCCAGCAGCGGCCAGCCCGCAAATCCCTCCTGCGCCAGCACCCGCCGCACCCCCGCCCGGCACAGCAGCTCCGCCGCACGTTCCAGCCGGCGCTCCAGCTTCCGCTGTGCCAGCGCGTCCGGTGCGGGTACCCCCGCCCGCAGCACGGTCATGCCCGCCAGCTGCGTCCGTTCCAGTACCGGCCGGCGCCCCCGCCTGTCCTCCCGCACCAGCCAGCCCACCATTCCCCATCACCTCAGGACAAGGATATGCGCGCCGCGATGGGATATGACCGCCCTTTTTTGCAGAAACTTTACCTTGCCTTACCACAGCTTTTCATTTCTTTACCCGCGCCTGGTAGCGCCCGGCGCTCCGCTTCGGGTATCATGGGGACTGTCCGCAAGACAAAGAATCGTATCTGTATTGGAGGAAAATCTGAATGAATTGGAACAGACCCCTGGCCGTTTCTCTGGCGGCCCTGACCCTGTGCGGCAGTCTGGCCGCCTGCAGCGGCGGCACCGCCGACAACGCGCAGACCAGCGCCCTCCCTGCCGCCGCCCCCGTGTCCCTCTCCGCCGCTTCCGCCCAGCCCGCACAGACGAAGGCCCCCAAGTACGTGTTCCTGTTCATCGGCGACGGCATGAGCTATCCCCAGATCCAGTCCACCGCCGATTACCTGGGCGCCCTGGCCGACGAGGACTACTTGAACGCTCAGCCCAGCCTGGACGACAACATGGGCGCCAAGCTGGACGGTCCTTCCTATCTGAATTTTATGAATTTTGAGACCGCCGGTTCCGCGGTGACCTTTGATTCCAACAGCTTTGCTCCCGACTCCGCCTCCACCGCCACCTCCATCTCCACCGGCCACAAGACCTATTCCGGTACCATCAACATGGACGAGACCGGCAGCGTATCCTATGAGACCATCAGCGAAAAGCTGAAGGATCAGCTGGGCTGGAAGATCGGCGTGATCTCCTCCGTCAACCTCAACCACGCCACCCCCGCCGCCTTCTACGCCCACCAGCAAAGCCGCGGCAGCTACTATGAGATCGGTCTGGAACTGGTCGACTCCGGCTTCGAGTATTTTGCCGGCGGCGGTCTGCTCAAGCCCACCGGTTCCGACAAAGACAAGGAGAGCCTGTACGACCTGGCTGAGAAAGCGGGCTATAACGTGGTCACCACGCAGGCCGAGGCTGAAAAGGTCACCAGCGGCCCCGTCATCCTCATCGACGAGAACCTGGCCGATTCCAGCGCCATGGCTTATGAGCTGGACCGTACCGACGCCATGTGGTCTCTGGCCGATTATGTGGAGAAGGGCATCGAGGTCCTGGACAACGATAAGGGCTTCTTCATGATGTGCGAAGGCGGCAAGATCGACTGGGCCTGCCACGCCAACGACGCCGCCTCCACCATCAACGACACCATGGCCCTGGCCGATGCGGTACAGGTCGCCATCGACTTCGCCAGGGAGCACGCCGACGAGACGCTGATCCTGGTGACCGGCGACCACGAGACCGGCGGCCTCACCATCGGCTTCGCCGGCACCGACTATGATACCTACCTGACCCTGCTGAACCGCCAGAAGATCTCCTTCGCCAAGTACGACAGCGACTACGTGGCCGCCTACAAAGAGAAGAAGGCCTCCTTTGAGACCGTCCTGGCCGACATCGAAACGCTCTTTGGCCTGAAGACCCAGGGCAAGGAGGGCGACAAGCTGGTGCTCACCGAGTACGAGCAGAGCCAGCTCAAGGCCGCCTACGAAAAGAGCATCAACGGTACCGCCGCCAGCCAGTACGAGCAGGCCGAGTACGTGCTCTACGGCACCTATGAGCCCCTGACCGTCACCATCACCCACATCCTCAACAACAAATCCGGCGTCTCCTTCACTTCCTACAGCCACACTGGCCTTCCGGTCCCGGTCCTGGCCGAAGGCGCGGGCGCTGAGGTCTTCAACGGCTACTACGACAACACCGCCATCTTCAGCAAGCTTGCTGAGATGCTGGGTGTGAAATAAATCGCATCCTTCTTCCTCTCCTGCACGGACCAACCCACAGACACCGGGCGGGCCGCAGAAATGCGGCCCGCCCGGGTATTCTCGAACCGGCGGCTTTGCCGCTGATCCGGGAAAGCCTCGTCCCGCTGCGGAAGGCCCCCTGACGGGTTCCGAGCGCAGCCGCCCGCAGTACGCGGCCGTTGGCGGCTGCGTCGCTTTATGGGCGCGGCGCGCCCCTTTCGGGTGAACCCGGCGGGCCGTTTGGTCCGCCTGCCAATTACAGAAGAAAAGGAATGTTGTCATTGAAGCTGCTGCACGACGGCGCCAAGCGCCGCTATTACGCCCCCGTGGCGGTCTGCCTGCTGCTGATCCTCCTGCTGGCGCTCCTGCCCACGGGCTTTGAGGGCGCGCTCAACTACCAGGGCAACGACCGCTGCGCAGCCCGGGTAGTGGCCGTGGACGATTCCGCCGTCGTGGACACCGGCCTGGTCCGCTCCGGAGAGCAGGCCTGCACGCTGGAACTGCTGGGCGGAGCGTTCAAGGGGCAGACGGCCACGGGCTACAATATGCTCAACGGCTCCCTGGAGCAGGATAAGATCTTCGCCGTCGGCGACAAGGCCCTGGTGGTCATCTCCTATCAGGGCGATACCATCCTCTCCATCAACATGATCGACCACTACCGGCTGAACTGGGAACTGGTGCTGGCTCTCTGCTTCGCGGCCCTGCTCATCTTCTTCGCCGGTAAGACCGGCATTCGGGCCATCGCTTCCTTCGCCCTTACCGTACTGATGATCTGGAAGCTGCTCATCCCCCTTTATCTGAAGGGCCACAATCCCATCCTCATCGGCCTGGCGGCGACTCTGGTGCTCACCGTGCTCATCATCGCCCTGGTGTACGGCTTCGACCGCCGCTGCGCCGCCGCCGTGTCCGGGGCCGGACTGGGGGTGCTGGTCACCTGTGTGCTGGGGATTCTGTTCACCAACGCCTTCCGCATCCACGGGGCGGTCATGGCCTATTCCGAAAGTCTGCTCTACAGCGGCTTTCCGGATCTGGATCTGACCAGCATCTTTATGGCCTCCATCTTCCTGGGCTCCTCCGGCGCGGTGATGGACCTGAGCGTGGACATCTGCTCGGCGGTGAACGAGGTGGTGGATAAACGCCCCGACATCTCCCGCCGGGATGCGGTGCGCTCCGGAATGAACGTGGGCCGGGCCGCCATGGGCACCATGACCACGACCCTTCTTCTGGCTTATTCCGGCGGCTTTGTGGCCCTGCTGATGGTCTTTATGGCTCAGGGCACCCCCATCTGGAACATCCTGAACTACAAATATGTGGCGTCTGAGATCATCCATACGGTGGTAGGGTCCTTCGGACTGGTCACCGTAGCGCCCTTCACCGCCCTCACCAGCGGCATGCTGCTGGCGGGCCGAACCCATACATCCGACTCCGGCAAACCAGAGGCGGCGGGCTAGGCCCGCCGCCTCTGGCGGTCGAAAAACCCTCCTGGAGAAGAGCCTGGCAGAGTTGAGTCGTCCGCAGGCGACGGGAGGAAAGGAAGTTCCGTCATTTCCGGCGACATGCGCGTCGGAAATGACACCTCTCATGACGGGCAGGGCGGCTTTTCTGCCAGAATCGAGCCCTGTCCGTCATGCATCCCTCTGTCGAAAAAGGCCAGAGGCCTTTTTCGACAAGCTGAGGCGGCGGGCTAAGCCCGCCGCCTCAGCTTGTTTTTTCCAGGGTAAAGACCAGGTGGAGGTAGGGGTCCGCTCCCTCCTGTGCGAAGAGGAATTCCGTTCCATCCAGGTATCCCCGCTGCTCTACCGATTGGGTAATGGTCACGTCCCCCGCCTGGAGGGTGTAGTCCGCAAAGCCCTGCTCGGCAATGGCGTCCAGCACGCCGCTTTTCATCCATGAGATCCCGTTATAGCTCTTCTGCGCGGCGCACAGCGCAATGGCCGCCAGCTGCTTCTGCACGGTATAGGAGCCGATCAGCTGGACCCCGCTCCGCTCTATCTCAATGCGCACACCGGTTACCTGTCCATCGGTGACGGTAAGCTGGTGGGCGGGCGTCGGGCCGCTGTCCCACAGGTCGATCACAACGCCGCCGTGCGGCGCTCCATCCCTCCATGTGCCGTCCGCCTCCATCCGCTCATCGGAGTCCAGCTGCAGAAAGCGGCTCATATCATTGACGTTGTCCGCGTACTGTTCCGGCGTCAGCGTCCCCCGGTGGATGGGCAGAAAGGCCTGCGCCGTCAGCACCAGGAGCAGTGCAAAAACCGCCGCCTCCGCAGCCACGTACCCCAGGCACCGGACGGCGCGATCGTCCTGGATGCGGTAAACGGTCTCCGCTTCCCAGCTCAGGGCCTCCCCCCGCTCGCAGGCACGATAGCTCTTATAATTGCGGTAGAGCTGGTAGATGGGGACCCCGCAGCCCATGCCCTGACAAAAGACGCCCCAAGTCCGTCGAAAGGCCGACCGGAAGCTCAGCTTCCGTCCGTTCCCGTCCCGCACCTCCAGGCCAAACAGTCCTTTGCCCGGGGTGGTCCCCAGGGTGCAGAGCAGCAGCGGCTCCACCCCCAGCATCAGTGCATAGCCGATATAGCGCTCCAGCAGGCGAACGAGCACATTGGGGTCCGGGTTCCAGCGCAGCACCAGCAGCTGCACCGCCGCCCACAGCAGGCCGTACACGCCCAGGTCCAGCGACCGGGCAAAGTACCGCCGCCAGGGATGGGAGACGGTGGGCAGCGCGTCGGTATCCAGGGTAAAGCGCCCCTCCCCCGCCGCAGGCCGGTCCAGCCGCTCCAGGTACCGCCGGGCGTCCAGCGCCTGGTATTCCGCCCCCTCCTGACGTATCTGCCGGCAGATACCGGCCGCCCACTCCAGCTCGGAGCGTTCCGCAGCCAGCTGCGCCTCCCGCTCCCGCAGCGCCGCATCCAGGGACAGCTCCCCCCGCTGCAGGCGCCGGATGGACTCCAGCGACAGGCCCAGCTGACGCAGCAGCTTGATCTTGCGCAGGGTGTCCGTGTCCTCCTCCGAATAATCCCGGTAGCCGTTTTTCTCCCGCCGGGGGCAGACCAGCCCCTCCTGCTCGTAAAAGCGGATGTTGGCCCGGGTCATGTCCAGCAGCGTCTCCAATTGGCTGACATTCATGGCATGCGCCTCCTTATCGGTCTCAGGATAAGGGATAAAGCGGGTTTACAGTCAAGCTTTTTTTCTCAAACGAAGGCGCAGGCCCGCCCGCTACGGTTTCAGCAGCTCCAGCGCCGCGTCCAGCTGGGCGTCTCCCTCTCCGGACGGCTCGACCTCCCGGTCCAGGGTGAGCCCGGCGCCGATGAGCGACTTCCCGCTGCCGGTAAAGTAGGCCCCGGTGGAGATGGCCATGGCGCTGCCGCCGGGCAGCGGAAAGGTCTGCTGGGAATAGCCCTTGCCGCTGGTGGGCTCGCCCACGAGGACGGCCACGCCCCGCTCCTGCAGTTCCGCGGCGAAAAACTCGGCGGCCGAGTAGGTGTTGGCGTTGACCAGCACCGCCATGGGCAGGTCCACGCAGTCCGCGTCCGACTCCGTCACCGTCTCGTGCCCCTGCCGGTCCCGGCTGATGAAGATGGGCCCCTCGTTCAGCAAAAAGTCCAGCATATCGGTCAGCTCTGTCAGATAGCCGCCGCCGTTGTCGCGCATATCGAACACCAGGGCACGCGCCCCCTGCTCCTGGAGCGCGGTCACCGCCGCTTCCAGACGCCGGGCGCTGTTTTCATAGAAATTGGAGAGTTTTACATAGCCCACCTGCCCCTCCAGCAGTTCATACTCCACCGGGTCGCTGTCCAGGGCGGCCCGACGCACCTCCACCGTGCGCGTCTGACCGGTCTGGGCGCGCACCTCCAGCGAGAGGGTGCTCCCCGCCTCCCCGCGGATCCGGTCGGCTCCGTCATAGCGCGCCTCTCCCGCCAGGGACTGCCCGTCCACGGCGGTGATGAGCTCCCCGGCCAGCAGGCCGGCCTGCGCCGCCGGAGAGCCCTCCGTCACCTCCAAAATCAAAAGTCCTTCCTCCCGCTCGTAATTGACGGTAACGCCGATGCCCACATACTGGTTCTTCCGGCGCTGATTCTGGGCCTCATATTCCTCGGCAGTCAGATAGTAGCTCCACCGGTCCCCCAGTCCGTCCACCATCCCTTCCAGCGCCGCGTCTACCACCGCGGCGGTGTCATAGTCTCCCACAAAGCGGGTGTGGACCAGAAACAGGCCCTCCAGCAGGGCCAGGCCGCCCTGGCCCACCACGGCGCGCAGGGCCAGCAGGCCGCCGCCGGTCAGCACAACGGCAGTCAGGAGCACCGCCAGGATCAGCTGCAGGACGGAAAAGCGTTTTGTCTTCATGCTCAGGTTCCTTTCTGTCTAAGAAAAAGCGGGAGCGGACGGAGGGCCTTTGCCCTCCGCCTGCTCCCAACACACGCATCCATCAGTAATCGCGTACAAAACTCATGGAAGTATATTTGCTCTCCGGGTTGATGCGGGTATAATTCTCCCGGATCTCCAGGTGCAGGTGGTTGCCGGTGGAACTGCCGGTGGTGCCCACATAGCCGATCACATCCCCCTGCTTGACCATTTGCCCCTCGGCGACGTTGCGGGAGCTCATATGGGCGTACAGGGTGGAGCTGCCGCTGCCGTGGTCGATGACCACATAATTGCCGTAAGAGGAATGCCTGGCAGAGGTGACCACCTGACCGCTCTTGGCCGCCAGGATCGGGGTTCCTGCCGGGGCCGGGACGTCAATGCCGGTATGGCTGTGGGCCTTGTTGGTGATGGGATGGATGCGGTAGCCAAAGGCGGAGGTGAGCCGGTTATAGCCCGGCAGGGGCCACATGTAATTGCTCTCCGTGTCGATGGTGATATTGTTCTTCCGCCGCTCTTCCTCCAACGCCTTCTGCTTTTTGGCGATCTCCGCCTGGATCTCGGCGGCGGCCGCGCTCTCCGCGTCCAGCTGGCGGTTTACCTCCGCCATGTCCGCATTGATCTGATCCAGCAGCTTCTGGGCTTCCGCCACCTTCTCCTGCTGCTCGGCCTTTTTGGCCTCCTGCTGGGCCCGCGCGTCCTCCTGCTCAGCCCTGGCGCTCTCCAGTTCGGCCTTGATGGACTCGATCTGCCGCCGCGTCTCCACCAGCTGCTCCATGACGGCGTTGTCATAGTCCATCACGTCGTTGATGTCGGCCAGACGGTCCAGCATGTCGGAGAAGCTTTCGGCGTTGAACAGAATGGACCAGTAGGAGACATTTCCATCCTCCTCCATCGCCCGCACCCGCTTGCAGAAGAGCGCGTACTGCTCCTCCTCCCGGGCCACGGCCTCCAGCCGCTCCTCCTCCTTCTGCGCGATCTCCCCGTCGTAATAGACGATCTGCTGATCGATATTGTCGATCTCCGCCTGAATGGCATCCAACTGCTGGGTCAGGATCTGCCGCTGCTGCTGGGCCTTGGCCTGGTCGTCCTTGACCGCAGCCAGCTGCTCTTTCAGCTCCTGCTGGCGGGCTTTGCTTTCGCTTTGTTCTGCTTTCAGCGCGTCGATCTCCGCCTGGGTCACCGCCCCTGCGCCGCCCAGGATCATGGTGAACATGGGCAGCAGGAGCAGCAGCGCCATGCACGCCGCCAGCACGGCCACGATCACACGCCGCCAATCGGTCTTCTGCTTTTTTTGCTTTTGAGGCTGCTTTTGCTGTTTTTTTGTCACGATGGTTCTCCTTTTGATCCGTCCGATTCCTACTAATATTCAATCAAAACGGCTTAAGCTGCTTTGACCGCGCAGAGCGCACTGAATATTTGTGAGACAGGCCTTGCGTCCCGCGGGCACAAACCCGGCGCACACGCCGGCGGGGCGCGGTTCCATTCCCATCATGACGGGAATGGAACCGCCGTATCAAACCTGCAAAAACTTTCGAATCGCCAACACCGAGCCGCCAACACCGATGACCAGGCCCGTACCGGCAAAAACCCCCAGCACCCGCAGCGCCATGGGCTGGAAGGGCAGCACCGTGATCAGGGCGATGGTGTCCGATGTGGTGATCGCGCTGCCCACCAGAGTGTATACGCCCCACTCCAGGAAAAAGGCCGCCACGGCTCCCGTCAGCCCCAGCAGCATGCCCTCAAACACGAAGGGCCAGCGGACAAAGGAGTTGGTGGCGCCGCACATCTTCATGATGGCGATCTCCTCCCTGCGGTTGAAGGTGGCCAGCTTGATGGTATTGGAGATGATGAAGAGCGACACCAGCAGCAGGATCACCACCAAAATGACGGCTACCGCCCCCGCGATGTTGCGCACCACCACGAAGCCCTCGGCGATCTCCAGCTCGGCCCGCACCTTGGCGATGCCGGCCGTGCCTTCCACCTGCGCCACGGTATCTTCCATCCGCTGGATCTCGTCCACATGGATGCGGTAGCGGTCCCGGTAGACCGTGGCGGGCAGGCTTGCAAAAAGCTCGTTATCCGCCTTGTCCGCCGCAAAATTTTCCTGCGCTTCCTCCTTGCTGACAAAGGTGGCGGAGGCCACGTTTGGGATGGCCTCCAGCGTGGCCTGGAGGGCCTGGGTCTGCTCCTGCGTGTAGCGCTCGTCCACGAAAGCCGTAAACTCATTTTCCCGCTCCAGGTCCCCCAGCATATGGTCCACATTCACCGCCACCAAGGTGAAGGAGCCCATGATCAACAGGCAGCAGACGATCATGCATACCGCGGCAAAGGACATAAAGCCGTGGGTGAAGATGCTGCGGAAGCCTTCGGAGAGGAAATATCCGAAATCATATCGTTGTTTCATCGTTGTAATACCCGCCCGTCTCGTCGCTGATGACCCTGCCGTTCTCGATGGCAACCACACGCTTGGCAAAGCGGTTGACCAGTTCCTTTTCGTGGGTGACCACCAGTACGGTGGTGCCCAGTTCGTTGATCCGCTCCAGCAGCATCATGATCTCCAGCGAGCGCTGGGGATCCAGATTGCCGGTGGGCTCATCGGCAATGATCATCTGGGGATTGTTCACCAACGCCCGTGCAATGGCCACCCGCTGCTGCTCGCCGCCGGAGAGTTCGGTGGGACGGCACGCCCCCTTCTGATCCAGCCCCACCAGCTCCAGCACATAGGGGATGCGCTTGCGGATCTCCCGGGGAGCGGCCCCCACCGTGCGCATGGCAAACGTCAGGTTCTCCTCCACCGTCTTTTTTTCGATCAGCCGGAAGTCCTGGAAGATGACCCCCAGGGTGCGCCGCATGTAGGGCACCTGGCGGGGGCGGATGTTGTTCAGGTTGTACCCGTTGACCATCAGCCGCCCGGCGTTGGGCGCGATCTCGGCGGTAATGAGCTTGATGATGGTGGACTTTCCGGAACCGGAGGGGCCCACCAGAAAGACGAACTCCCCGTCGTCGATGCGGAAGCTGACCCCTTTCAGGGCCTTGGTACCGTTATCGTAAGCCTTCTGGATGTCGATCAAACGTATCATGTATGTACCTCAAAAAATTGACAATTGACAACGTTGCATTGTCAATTGTCAATTTTGATCTCTATCATCGTCAGGATTTGATTCCTCTGGAGAGGAGGTATTTCTTCACCATCAGGGCCACCTTGAAGGTAATGGCGTCATCGAATTCCCTCAGATCCAGGCCCGTGAGCTTTTTGATCTTCTCCAGGCGGTACACCAGGGTATTGCGGTGGACGAAGAGCTTGCGGGCCGTCTCAGACACATTCAGGTTGTTTTCAAAGAACTTGTTGATGGTGAACAGCGTTTCCTGATCCAAAGAGTCAATGGGGTTCTTCTTGAAGACCTCCTGGAGGAACATCTCGCACAAGGTGGTGGGCAGCTGATAGATCAGCCGTCCGATGCCCAGATTCTCGTAATTGATGATGGACTTCTCAGTGTCGAAGACCTTGCCCACGTCGATGGCCACCTGGGCCTCCTTGTAGGCCCGGGCCAGCTCCCGGATGTGGGTGACGATGGTGCCGATCCCGATGACGATCTTGACGTGCAGCTCCTCGGTGACGGTCTCCTCGATCTGGCGGGCCAGCTTATACAGGTCCTTGCCCTCCGTGGCGTCGGAGAGCTGCTTGATCAGGGCCACGTCGGTCTCGCTGATGGAGAGGACAAAGTCCACCTGCTTGTCGGGGAACATGCCCTGTACCACGTCGATCAGGGCGGGTTCCGTGGTCTCCACCTGACGGATCAGGAAGACCGCCCGGGGCGCTTCGGAGATAAAATGCAGCTCCTTGGCCCGCACATAAATGTCGCCCAGCAGGATATTGTCGGAGATAATGTTTTTGACAAAGGTCGCCTTGTCGTGCTTTTCCTCATAATAGGTCTTCGCGCCGTTGAGGGCCACGGTGGCCATGGTGCACAGGGTACGCGCCTCCGCGTCGTCCCCCTTGGCAAAGGCGGCGTAGTCGAACTGGGACCCCCAGCCCTGCAGGGCCTTGAAGGTGCGCCCCTCGTAGCGGACGACGCCGCCCTCACCGGCGTTGACCGCTTCCACGGCTGCAGGCCAATGCTCCCCGATACAGCTCAGTTCGTTGCAGGCCACCACCGTCCCTTCGGAATCGATCACACCAATGGCCCGGTCTGTGCTGTCCTTCATCTGCAGGACAACGCTTTGAAACACTCTGCTGGACATAAGCGATAGCCTCCCTTTTTCTGATTCCTCTGCATTGAGGGGCTTTGACGACACACTCGTTGTCCCTTATTATACCGGGTCTTTTCGACCTTTTCAATAGGTTTTGAAAAGTTTTTTGTGGAAATTGCCGAAATACTCTGAAACACAGAGACCAAGGGCCGGATCGCAGGACCGCCGCCGCCCGGTTCAGTCCCCTGCATCCCGCAGGGCGGCGCATTCCGCCGGCGTCAGGTACCGCCACGCCCCCTTCTCCAGCGCCGGGTCCAGCTTCAGCGCTCCCATGCTCAGCCGCTTCAGATAGACGACCTGCTTATATTGGGATGCCACCATACGCTTGATCTGGTGGTACTTTCCCTCCTGGATGGTCACCAACGCCTCTTCCGGACAGTCCAGCCGCTCCAGACGGGCGGGCAGACAGTGCAGGCCGTCCCGCAGCACCATACCGGCGGCAAACGCCGCCTCATCCGCCCCGTCGAAGGGCCGGTCCGCCCGGACAAAGTAGGTCTTATCCACATGCCGCCTGGGGGAAAGCAGCCGGTGGGCCAGGGGGCCGTCGTTGGTGAGCAGCAGCAGGCCTTCCGTATCCTTGTCCAGCCTGCCTACCGGGAAAAGCCCCATCCGGCGCAGATGCTCCGGGAGCAGTTCCATCACCGTGGGCCGCCGGGGGTCTTCGGTAGCGGAGAGCAGCCCGGCCGGCTTGTGGAGCATCACATAGGCCCGCTTTTCCCCGGAAATAATCTCCCCGTCCACCGCGAAGCAGGCGCCGGCCTCATATTTCTCCTCCGGCGCGGCGGCCGCCGCGCCGTCCACCGTCACCCGGCCCTGACGCACCAGCTCCCGCGCCTCTCTGCGGGACCAGCGGCCCGTATTGGCCAAAAGCTTATCCAATCGCTCCATATCACACCTCAACCTCCGTTTCACCGCGGCACGTCCGTTCCGCGCGGACGACGCCTCTCCGACTGCGCAAGCCGTCCTGCGGCGCTTGCGCGCCTCCGGTCCGTTTGCTTCGCTGCGTGTCTTCGTCCGCTGCTCCGCCCGCCTTCGCGCTTCTGGTTGTCCTTTTTCGATTATTTTATCATAGACCTCCCGAAAAAAACATACAGATTACCACGACTGTTTTTCGGAAGGGAGCGTTGCGCTGTGTTTATCTTCACCGCCAAGGTCCATCGCGGGCGCCTCGCGGCCGTGGCGGCAGCGGCCGTCGTGGTCTGCGGCGTACTGGTGGCGGCCGCCGTATTACAAAACGCCCAGGGGGCGGCAGTCTCCACCGCGGCCAGCCCAAAGGGAATCAAGACCGGAGAAGATCGGATCGCCTATCTGGAGAGCTATGGCTGGACCGTAGCCCCGGAGGAGGTCTCCGTGGAGGAACTGGTCATCCCGGAAGCATTCGACGAGACCTATGGTCAGTATCTGGAGCTGCAGTCCTCTCAGGGCTTCGACCTGACCCAGTACTGCGGCAAGCGGGTCAAGCGCTATACCTATGAGATCACCAATTATCCAACCGGCGAAAGCGGCATTCTGGCCGGACTGCTCATCTACAAGAACACCGTAATCGGCGCGGATGTGCTCTCTCCCCAGCTGGGCGGCTTTATCCACGGTTTGGAAATGCCTGCATGAGTCAAAACCTCCGGCAAAGCCGGAGGCTTGAGTAAGCCCTAGAAGGGCATGATACGGACGAAGCCCCTTAAGGGGCCCCGAAAGGTTTGCCGACCGCATTTCTTTCACGGGCTGCCCCTTAAGGGGTTTTCGCTGCGCCTATTTGTTCTGGCGACCCGTAAACGGGTCCACGAACTCCTTAAGTCCCAGTTGATCCGCCAGCTGGTCCGATTCTAATTGGTTTCGGATATATTCCGCTATTTGCTTTTTGTTCCTTCCTACTGTGTCTACATATGGACAATATATATATTAGGAAAACCAGCAAACGGATTAGGTAATCGGGCTATATATCAGCCCGCAGCCTCTTGAACCATAGGGGCGTTGAGCTCGATATATTCAGCCATGCGGCGGAACTCGTCAGCGTATTTGAATTTCACGCTAATATTGCCGCCCTCGTAAACTTTAATATAATCAATGAGCTCGGCCAGAATTTCCCGCGACAGCTTGTCGATGTTCTGATATTTGAGAAACGCGGCCAGAAAAGGACTTTCCGCATCCACGCCGTTTTCCAGTTGTTCCTGCTCGTCTGTCAGCGTCCGCAGGACATTGTTTAGGGCCTCGGCTTGCCGCTTATAGTCCTCGCTCATGTGGCGGTAATCGTTGCGGGTGATCTCCCCGTCTTTCCAGTCTTGATAAAGTGCTTGCTTATATCGCATGATTTTAGCAAGCTCTTTTTCTTTTGCAGCGATGGTATCCTCCAGCCGCTTTGACTTGCTTTTTTTGAGGGGAGCGGAATTGATACGGGACGCCAGCTCTGAATAGGCAACGGCCAAATGTACTTGCTGTTGAATTGCAAACAGGACGCCTGCCTCCAGGCGGTCACTCTTGATGGAGTGCATGGTGCAAGCCTTTTTTGAAAGACTTTTATATGTTCCGCACTGGTAATAGACATAGATGCCTTTTGAAGCGATCCGGGACATTGCCCTGCCGCAGTCGGCGCATTTCAAAAAGCCGCTGAACAAGTAAAGCTGCTTTGCCTTTGGAGCCGTGCGCGTGTCGCGCTTGAGCAGTCCCTGCACCTTATCAAAGGTTTCCCGGTCAATTATGGCCTCGTGGGTATTTTCTACGATAAACCATTCTTCCTCCGGCACCCGCTCCTGGATATGAATTTTATAGCTTTTCACCCGTTGACGGCCCTGCACCATATCCCCCACATAGACACGGTTTTTCAAGATCGTGTCTATGGTGATCGTGCTCCACATAGGATTGCTTTGGGCGTTGGGAGCATTGTATTTGAGCCCCTGCTGTTTCTTGTAGGCCGTGGGGCAAAGGA
>CDZT01027070.1_pt1 | contig 29388 bp, 7 predicted proteins | sample 557531 | NCBI WGS metagenome assembly CDZT01 (sample SAMEA3182066, study PRJEB8094) | gut metagenome | biome: human; feature: gut; material: Stool; isolation source: human stools | place: Canada | collected 2013-03-05
GTTATAAGCATCGTCTGTAATATGCTCTATCACTTCTTCGCAAACGCCCATAAATAAAGGGATTAGAACATGTGTTTCCCCACACTTTGGGAGTTTAGTCCCCACACTTTGGGAGTTTAAAAGTAAATTAGTCCCCACACTTTGGGAGTTTTACCCCTCTTTTTTTGTTTTAATGTGGGGATTGTGTATATTTGCAGCAAATCAATCGTTTATGAAAAAGAAACTACCTATTACCAAGAATAAAGATGTTGTTGTTTCATGGGTATATACATGGTCAAAACAGCAAGACATGTCCATACACGAACAAAGAATAGTTCTTCGCATACTGGAAGCGTGCCAAGCTGAACTAAAGGGAGTAAAACTGAAAGATTATGCAGGCACGAAACGCAAGTTTGAGCATGGACTTTGGGATGTTGATGCACAAATGCATGTATCTGACGTTATTTTTTCCGGACGTGATTACAATGAAATCATAGCCGCACTCGATTCTTTGGCAGGACGTTTTTTTACTTACGAAGATGACGAGGAATGGTGGAAGTGCGGATTTATATCTAACCCAAAATATAAAAAACGCACTGGCATTATAACCTTTCGTGTGTCTAACGACCTTTGGGATGTGTTTACCAAGTTCGCCAAGGGGTACAGAGAATTTGAGTTAAACAAGGCTCTTGCGCTACCTACTGGGTATTCCCTTAGGTTTTACATGTTAATGAGTGGGCAGGTGTACCCTTTGGATATATCCCTTGAAAACTTGAAAGACCGTCTTGGCATACCTGCGGACAAATACAAGGACAAGAACGGAAAAGACAGAATAGATCATTTTGAGGAAAGAGTTTTGAAACCAGCAAAGGCTGCGCTTGATGAGAGCTGCCCATACACTTTCAACTACGTGAAAGTGCGTGAAAACCCAAACAACAAACGTAGCAAGGTGACCGGGTTTAGGTTCTACCCGGTCTATCAACCACAGTTCAGAGATGAAGAACTGGAAGGGAAAGAATTGCAAGCAAAGGTTACAGCACGATATCAGATAGACAGCCATGTGTACGAGTACCTCCGTTATTCCTGCGGCTTCACATCGGAAGAGATAAACCGGAACAAAGAGACATTCATAACGGCACAAGAAAAGATAACCGACCTTATCGGAGAACTGGCTCTCCTAAACGGAAAATCACGAGAAAAGAACAATCCGAAAGGGTGGATTATAAACGCCCTTAAAGGGAAAATCAAGGATAAGTAACAAGATTACCCGGCTGAAACACTCCGGGTAATCTTGTCAAATCAGAGGAACGATTTCCATTTCTACACCAAGTTCTTTCATCTGCTGTTGTATTTCCTCGCTGCTTAGTTTCTCTCTCGCCAGTGCAAGCCCATGAAAGGCGTCCCAGCCTGCCGGCTTCGAAACGATACTACCGTTTAGGACGGCATGGGTGATTTCGCCGCCGGACTTCGCACCCTTGTTCAGTATGAAGAAGAACCGGGGTTCTTCGTGTTCCGTTGTTCCCATAATTCGTAAAGTTAGATGTTTATTTATTCCCCTTTTGTTCCCTTGCCTGCTCTTGGTAGTATTCATAATACTGCTTGTAGTTGTCCCGGTCTTTGGCTGCATCCGTCCAAAGATAGCACATGAAACAAGCGAACAATAGGGAGATAACAGCACAAAGGATTGAGTAGAACGAAATTCGTTTGTCCACATAACCGCCGTTTTTCATTCTGTACCCCTGCCGTTCAAAGTCCGCCAACACGTTTTTTAGGCGATTTTCGGCACTTTCAAGGCTTTTCCCGTCTATTTGTACCTTTCGGGCTGTTGCGTCCTCTATGCGCTTCGTATAGACTTCAACACGCTTTAGTTCTTGATACACCAGTTCTACCGCAAGCTGCGGGTTTACCCTTGGCGTTGTATCTTTTCTTTTCCGGGGGCTGTACTGTCCCTGCTTAACGTTGGAAGCTGCCGCTTCCGGGTGTGAGTTTGTTTCCATGAGATATGTTCATTGAGTTGCACTTCAGTTTGCTTTGTGTCCGCTCGATATGGGCGAGAGTGTAGCCTTTCCCTATCTCGCTTGCCTTATACTCCGTACCGCTTCGGGCTGTGACATAGTAGCCGTTAAGTTTCCCGGTGCTTGCCCTGGCTTCCCGGACTTTAAAACCTCTCTTACCAAGTTCTTCCTTGAATTTGGTAAAGTCAAAGCCCTGCATCTTCTTCAATACGCCGTCCATGGCTTCCTTGATTTCCGCTTTGTTGACTTTGCCAATGTCCTGCGACTGTACAAAGTTCCGTTCCTTGGCTATGGCATTGGCGGCTTCCGTTGCCTTTTTCCCTATCCAGTTGTCCCGGTACAGTTCCCCGGAAAGGGAAACCCGGTTTGCCAGTATGTGCAGGTGGGCTTGCTCTTTCTTGCTCTCCGTACCGCTGTGCCGGATGATGATGTACTGGTGGTTCGCCAACCCCATGCGCTGCATGAAGTCGTTACCAAGTTCCGCCCAGTCCGCATCCGTAAAGGTGGCGCTTTCCTCTATCGAGGGGCTGACCTCGAAACGTAGGCAGTTGTTTTTTACGTTCGGAAAATCAATGTGATACGGTTTCATTTCCTGCACCATTTCCGCACCAGTACACCCATAAAGTTCATGCCGGGCTATCTCGGTGGCTACTGCCTGCCCGTTTATCTCTTTGGCGAGGTCGTACTCCAATGCCGCCACACCATGTGATATGCTTTTCCCTTTCCCTATCATCGTGAGAGTATTTTTTTGAGCTCTGTAATTAGTGCCCGGTTCTCCTCGAACACTTCCCGGTACTGGCGACCACCGAAGTAGTTGTTCAGCCGTTGGAGCGTTCCTTTCAACTGGGCTATGTCCCGGAGAAGCTGCCGTTCCTCCTCGGTGTACCTCTCCCTTGGGCGCCCCCCAAGGGACAAACTCCGGCAGTATTCCGATACGCTTAGACTGCACCGGGCTGCCTGCTCCGCAAGTGCGTCCTTTTCAAGTTCGGTACACCGGAATGTAATCTTTTCGTTCCGTCTTAGTTCCATGCCACAAAGGTAATCTTAAAATCTTTTTGAGCAAAGCGAGAAAAGCAAGAATTGTCCGACAAGGACACTTCTTGCTATATATACACATGCCGCATGGGAATACATCCACGCCAACCGCCCAGCAAAAAGCCCCGGCGTGTTAGAAAATCCCCCACAGCCTAACAAATTCTACCCCATTTCTACCCAAGGGGATTACACGCCGCAGAAGTCATCCGGGAACATGTCTTCCAGTTCGTCCAAATCAATGGTTTCTTCTTCGGACACCTCCACCCATTCAATGTTTTCTTTCCCTCTTATCGCACATGAGTACATCTCGGCGGCGGCAAGAGAAGAGAACACCTCGTGCATAGGCTCGCCGTTCTCTAACCAGTAAACACAATATTCGACCATAACAGTTTTATCATTTATCGTTGTAATGCCCCTCTACCTCCAAGATGTAGACCTCTACCACTTCCTCGTAAATGTCATAGATTATCCGGTCATGGGCGGTAATGTGTCGAGACCATGTAATATCCCCACCGCCCCTTAACGCTTCGGGATGCCCAAGCCCAGTCTTAGGGTGCTCTAACAATTCTTTGTAGATTTTCTTATACTTCTTGAACAAATTGGGGTTTGATTTCTTCCATTTGGCAATCACCTTATCCACCCCGTCGGAAACCCTAATTGTGTACATCATAGACTATCGAAATAAGCGTCAATATCCTCACTGCTTTTGAGGGTAACACACTTTCCGGATTTGATTTCTTCCCTTGCCTTGTCAATCCTTGCTTGCAGCTCCGGGGTTATCATCAAATCTTCACGACCAACTTTTACCAAAGCGTAAATCTCGTTTTTCCTGCGAATTAGTACCTGCTCGCCATTGTCAGCTTTGGTGAAAGACGCTGCGAGGTTGTTACGGTATTCTCTTACTGATAATGCTTCCATATCTGTTTGCTTTTAAATTCAGCACAAAGATAGCTATATTTCAATAAAATACAAACATTTTGTACACAAACGTGTACACGCCATAAAAACCCGTTTCCAATCCTACCGCCCGTTGGTTGGTTTTGCTTTGCTCTTTTTCCCTATCGTTTTTCTTTTTCCGACAGTAAATCAACCACTTAGCTCTATAAATTCCCCTTGTCTGTTATAAGCATCGTCTGTAATATGCTCTATCACTTCTTCGCAAACGCCCATAAATAAAGGGATTAGAACATGTGTTTCCCCACACTTTGGGAGTTTAGTCCCCACACTTTGGGAGTTTAAAAGTAAATTAGTCCCCACACTTTGGGAGTTTTACCCCTCTTTTTTTGTTTTAATGTGGGGATTGTGTATATTTGCAGCAAATCAATCGTTTATGAAAAAGAAACTACCTATTACCAAGAATAAAGATGTTGTTGTTTCATGGGTATATACATGGTCAAAACAGCAAGACATGTCCATACACGAACAAAGAATAGTTCTTCGCATACTGGAAGCGTGCCAAGCTGAACTAAAGGGAGTAAAACTGAAAGATTATGCAGGCACGAAACGCAAGTTTGAGCATGGACTTTGGGATGTTGATGCACAAATGCATGTATCTGACGTTATTTTTTCCGGACGTGATTACAATGAAATCATAGCCGCACTCGATTCTTTGGCAGGACGTTTTTTTACTTACGAAGATGACGAGGAATGGTGGAAGTGCGGATTTATATCTAACCCAAAATATAAAAAACGCACTGGCATTATAACCTTTCGTGTGTCTAACGACCTTTGGGATGTGTTTACCAAGTTCGCCAAGGGGTACAGAGAATTTGAGTTAAACAAGGCTCTTGCGCTACCTACTGGGTATTCCCTTAGGTTTTACATGTTAATGAGTGGGCAGGTGTACCCTTTGGATATATCCCTTGAAAACTTGAAAGACCGTCTTGGCATACCTGCGGACAAATACAAGGACAAGAACGGAAAAGACAGAATAGATCATTTTGAGGAAAGAGTTTTGAAACCAGCAAAGGCTGCGCTTGATGAGAGCTGCCCATACACTTTCAACTACGTGAAAGTGCGTGAAAACCCAAACAACAAACGTAGCAAGGTGACCGGGTTTAGGTTCTACCCGGTCTATCAACCACAGTTCAGAGATGAAGAACTGGAAGGGAAAGAATTGCAAGCAAAGGTTACAGCACGATATCAGATAGACAGCCATGTGTACGAGTACCTCCGTTATTCCTGCGGCTTCACATCGGAAGAGATAAACCGGAACAAAGAGACATTCATAACGGCACAAGAAAAGATAACCGACCTTATCGGAGAACTGGCTCTCCTAAACGGAAAATCACGAGAAAAGAACAATCCGAAAGGGTGGATTATAAACGCCCTTAAAGGGAAAATCAAGGATAAGTAACAAGATTACCCGGCTGAAACACTCCGGGTAATCTTGTCAAATCAGAGGAACGATTTCCATTTCTACACCAAGTTCTTTCATCTGCTGTTGTATTTCCTCGCTGCTTAGTTTCTCTCTCGCCAGTGCAAGCCCATGAAAGGCGTCCCAGCCTGCCGGCTTCGAAACGATACTACCGTTTAGGACGGCATGGGTGATTTCGCCGCCGGACTTCGCACCCTTGTTCAGTATGAAGAAGAACCGGGGTTCTTCGTGTTCCGTTGTTCCCATAATTCGTAAAGTTAGATGTTTATTTATTCCCCTTTTGTTCCCTTGCCTGCTCTTGGTAGTATTCATAATACTGCTTGTAGTTGTCCCGGTCTTTGGCTGCATCCGTCCAAAGATAGCACATGAAACAAGCGAACAATAGGGAGATAACAGCACAAAGGATTGAGTAGAACGAAATTCGTTTGTCCACATAACCGCCGTTTTTCATTCTGTACCCCTGCCGTTCAAAGTCCGCCAACACGTTTTTTAGGCGATTTTCGGCACTTTCAAGGCTTTTCCCGTCTATTTGTACCTTTCGGGCTGTTGCGTCCTCTATGCGCTTCGTATAGACTTCAACACGCTTTAGTTCTTGATACACCAGTTCTACCGCAAGCTGCGGGTTTACCCTTGGCGTTGTATCTTTTCTTTTCCGGGGGCTGTACTGTCCCTGCTTAACGTTGGAAGCTGCCGCTTCCGGGTGTGAGTTTGTTTCCATGAGATATGTTCATTGAGTTGCACTTCAGTTTGCTTTGTGTCCGCTCGATATGGGCGAGAGTGTAGCCTTTCCCTATCTCGCTTGCCTTATACTCCGTACCGCTTCGGGCTGTGACATAGTAGCCGTTAAGTTTCCCGGTGCTTGCCCTGGCTTCCCGGACTTTAAAACCTCTCTTACCAAGTTCTTCCTTGAATTTGGTAAAGTCAAAGCCCTGCATCTTCTTCAATACGCCGTCCATGGCTTCCTTGATTTCCGCTTTGTTGACTTTGCCAATGTCCTGCGACTGTACAAAGTTCCGTTCCTTGGCTATGGCATTGGCGGCTTCCGTTGCCTTTTTCCCTATCCAGTTGTCCCGGTACAGTTCCCCGGAAAGGGAAACCCGGTTTGCCAGTATGTGCAGGTGGGCTTGCTCTTTCTTGCTCTCCGTACCGCTGTGCCGGATGATGATGTACTGGTGGTTCGCCAACCCCATGCGCTGCATGAAGTCGTTACCAAGTTCCGCCCAGTCCGCATCCGTAAAGGTGGCGCTTTCCTCTATCGAGGGGCTGACCTCGAAACGTAGGCAGTTGTTTTTTACGTTCGGAAAATCAATGTGATACGGTTTCATTTCCTGCACCATTTCCGCACCAGTACACCCATAAAGTTCATGCCGGGCTATCTCGGTGGCTACTGCCTGCCCGTTTATCTCTTTGGCGAGGTCGTACTCCAATGCCGCCACACCATGTGATATGCTTTTCCCTTTCCCTATCATCGTGAGAGTATTTTTTTGAGCTCTGTAATTAGTGCCCGGTTCTCCTCGAACACTTCCCGGTACTGGCGACCACCGAAGTAGTTGTTCAGCCGTTGGAGCGTTCCTTTCAACTGGGCTATGTCCCGGAGAAGCTGCCGTTCCTCCTCGGTGTACCTCTCCCTTGGGCGCCCCCCAAGGGACAAACTCCGGCAGTATTCCGATACGCTTAGACTGCACCGGGCTGCCTGCTCCGCAAGTGCGTCCTTTTCAAGTTCGGTACACCGGAATGTAATCTTTTCGTTCCGTCTTAGTTCCATGCCACAAAGGTAATCTTAAAATCTTTTTGAGCAAAGCGAGAAAAGCAAGAATTGTCCGACAAGGACACTTCTTGCTATATATACACATGCCGCATGGGAATACATCCACGCCAACCGCCCAGCAAAAAGCCCCGGCGTGTTAGAAAATCCCCCACAGCCTAACAAATTCTACCCCATTTCTACCCAAGGGGATTACACGCCGCAGAAGTCATCCGGGAACATGTCTTCCAGTTCGTCCAAATCAATGGTTTCTTCTTCGGACACCTCCACCCATTCAATGTTTTCTTTCCCTCTTATCGCACATGAGTACATCTCGGCGGCGGCAAGAGAAGAGAACACCTCGTGTATAGGCTCGCCGTTCTCTAACCAGTAAACACAATATTCGACCATAACAGTTTTATCATTTATCGTTGTAATGCCCCTCTACCTCCAAGATGTAGACCTCTACCACTTCCTCGTAAATGTCATAGATTATCCGGTCATGGGCGGTAATGTGTCGAGACCATGTAATATCCCCACCGCCCCTTAACGCTTCGGGATGCCCAAGCCCAGTCTTAGGGTGCTCTAACAATTCTTTGTAGATTTTCTTATACTTCTTGAACAAATTGGGGTTTGATTTCTTCCATTTGGCAATCACCTTATCCACCCCGTCGGAAACCCTAATTGTGTACATCATAGACTATCGAAATAAGCGTCAATATCCTCACTGCTTTTGAGGGTAACACACTTTCCGGATTTGATTTCTTCCCTTGCCTTGTCAATCCTTGCTTGCAGCTCCGGGGTTATCATCAAATCTTCACGACCAACTTTTACCAAAGCGTAAATCTCGTTTTTCCTGCGAATTAGTACCTGCTCGCCATTGTCAGCTTTGGTGAAAGACGCTGCGAGGTTGTTACGGTATTCTCTTACTGATAATGCTTCCATATCTGTTTGCTTTTAAATTCAGCACAAAGATAGCTATATTTCAATAAAATACAAACATTTTGTACACAAACGTGTACACGCCATAAAAACCCGTTTCCAATCCTACCGCCCGTTGGTTGGTTTTGCTTTGCTCTTTTTCCCTATCGTTTTTCTTTTTCCGACAGTAAATCAACCACTTAGCTCTATAAATTCCCCTTGTCTGTTATAAGCATCGTCTGTAATATGCTCTATCACTTCTTCGCAAACGCCCATAAATAAAGGGATTAGAACATGTGTTTCCCCACACTTTGGGAGTTTAGTCCCCACACTTTGGGAGTTTAAAAGTAAATTAGTCCCCACACTTTGGGAGTTTTACCCCTCTTTTTTTGTTTTAATGTGGGGATTGTGTATATTTGCAGCAAATCAATCGTTTATGAAAAAGAAACTACCTATTACCAAGAATAAAGATGTTGTTGTTTCATGGGTATATACATGGTCAAAACAGCAAGACATGTCCATACACGAACAAAGAATAGTTCTTCGCATACTGGAAGCGTGCCAAGCTGAACTAAAGGGAGTAAAACTGAAAGATTATGCAGGCACGAAACGCAAGTTTGAGCATGGACTTTGGGATGTTGATGCACAAATGCATGTATCTGACGTTATTTTTTCCGGACGTGATTACAATGAAATCATAGCCGCACTCGATTCTTTGGCAGGACGTTTTTTTACTTACGAAGATGACGAGGAATGGTGGAAGTGCGGATTTATATCTAACCCAAAATATAAAAAACGCACTGGCATTATAACCTTTCGTGTGTCTAACGACCTTTGGGATGTGTTTACCAAGTTCGCCAAGGGGTACAGAGAATTTGAGTTAAACAAGGCTCTTGCGCTACCTACTGGGTATTCCCTTAGGTTTTACATGTTAATGAGTGGGCAGGTGTACCCTTTGGATATATCCCTTGAAAACTTGAAAGACCGTCTTGGCATACCTGCGGACAAATACAAGGACAAGAACGGAAAAGACAGAATAGATCATTTTGAGGAAAGAGTTTTGAAACCAGCAAAGGCTGCGCTTGATGAGAGCTGCCCATACACTTTCAACTACGTGAAAGTGCGTGAAAACCCAAACAACAAACGTAGCAAGGTGACCGGGTTTAGGTTCTACCCGGTCTATCAACCACAGTTCAGAGATGAAGAACTGGAAGGGAAAGAATTGCAAGCAAAGGTTACAGCACGATATCAGATAGACAGCCATGTGTACGAGTACCTCCGTTATTCCTGCGGCTTCACATCGGAAGAGATAAACCGGAACAAAGAGACATTCATAACGGCACAAGAAAAGATAACCGACCTTATCGGAGAACTGGCTCTCCTAAACGGAAAATCACGAGAAAAGAACAATCCGAAAGGGTGGATTATAAACGCCCTTAAAGGGAAAATCAAGGATAAGTAACAAGATTACCCGGCTGAAACACTCCGGGTAATCTTGTCAAATCAGAGGAACGATTTCCATTTCTACACCAAGTTCTTTCATCTGCTGTTGTATTTCCTCGCTGCTTAGTTTCTCTCTCGCCAGTGCAAGCCCATGAAAGGCGTCCCAGCCTGCCGGCTTCGAAACGATACTACCGTTTAGGACGGCATGGGTGATTTCGCCGCCGGACTTCGCACCCTTGTTCAGTATGAAGAAGAACCGGGGTTCTTCGTGTTCCGTTGTTCCCATAATTCGTAAAGTTAGATGTTTATTTATTCCCCTTTTGTTCCCTTGCCTGCTCTTGGTAGTATTCATAATACTGCTTGTAGTTGTCCCGGTCTTTGGCTGCATCCGTCCAAAGATAGCACATGAAACAAGCGAACAATAGGGAGATAACAGCACAAAGGATTGAGTAGAACGAAATTCGTTTGTCCACATAACCGCCGTTTTTCATTCTGTACCCCTGCCGTTCAAAGTCCGCCAACACGTTTTTTAGGCGATTTTCGGCACTTTCAAGGCTTTTCCCGTCTATTTGTACCTTTCGGGCTGTTGCGTCCTCTATGCGCTTCGTATAGACTTCAACACGCTTTAGTTCTTGATACACCAGTTCTACCGCAAGCTGCGGGTTTACCCTTGGCGTTGTATCTTTTCTTTTCCGGGGGCTGTACTGTCCCTGCTTAACGTTGGAAGCTGCCGCTTCCGGGTGTGAGTTTGTTTCCATGAGATATGTTCATTGAGTTGCACTTCAGTTTGCTTTGTGTCCGCTCGATATGGGCGAGAGTGTAGCCTTTCCCTATCTCGCTTGCCTTATACTCCGTACCGCTTCGGGCTGTGACATAGTAGCCGTTAAGTTTCCCGGTGCTTGCCCTGGCTTCCCGGACTTTAAAACCTCTCTTACCAAGTTCTTCCTTGAATTTGGTAAAGTCAAAGCCCTGCATCTTCTTCAATACGCCGTCCATGGCTTCCTTGATTTCCGCTTTGTTGACTTTGCCAATGTCCTGCGACTGTACAAAGTTCCGTTCCTTGGCTATGGCATTGGCGGCTTCCGTTGCCTTTTTCCCTATCCAGTTGTCCCGGTACAGTTCCCCGGAAAGGGAAACCCGGTTTGCCAGTATGTGCAGGTGGGCTTGCTCTTTCTTGCTCTCCGTACCGCTGTGCCGGATGATGATGTACTGGTGGTTCGCCAACCCCATGCGCTGCATGAAGTCGTTACCAAGTTCCGCCCAGTCCGCATCCGTAAAGGTGGCGCTTTCCTCTATCGAGGGGCTGACCTCGAAACGTAGGCAGTTGTTTTTTACGTTCGGAAAATCAATGTGATACGGTTTCATTTCCTGCACCATTTCCGCACCAGTACACCCATAAAGTTCATGCCGGGCTATCTCGGTGGCTACTGCCTGCCCGTTTATCTCTTTGGCGAGGTCGTACTCCAATGCCGCCACACCATGTGATATGCTTTTCCCTTTCCCTATCATCGTGAGAGTATTTTTTTGAGCTCTGTAATTAGTGCCCGGTTCTCCTCGAACACTTCCCGGTACTGGCGACCACCGAAGTAGTTGTTCAGCCGTTGGAGCGTTCCTTTCAACTGGGCTATGTCCCGGAGAAGCTGCCGTTCCTCCTCGGTGTACCTCTCCCTTGGGCGCCCCCCAAGGGACAAACTCCGGCAGTATTCCGATACGCTTAGACTGCACCGGGCTGCCTGCTCCGCAAGTGCGTCCTTTTCAAGTTCGGTACACCGGAATGTAATCTTTTCGTTCCGTCTTAGTTCCATGCCACAAAGGTAATCTTAAAATCTTTTTGAGCAAAGCGAGAAAAGCAAGAATTGTCCGACAAGGACACTTCTTGCTATATATACACATGCCGCATGGGAATACATCCACGCCAACCGCCCAGCAAAAAGCCCCGGCGTGTTAGAAAATCCCCCACAGCCTAACAAATTCTACCCCATTTCTACCCAAGGGGATTACACGCCGCAGAAGTCATCCGGGAACATGTCTTCCAGTTCGTCCAAATCAATGGTTTCTTCTTCGGACACCTCCACCCATTCAATGTTTTCTTTCCCTCTTATCGCACATGAGTACATCTCGGCGGCGGCAAGAGAAGAGAACACCTCGTGTATAGGCTCGCCGTTCTCTAACCAGTAAACACAATATTCGACCATAACAGTTTTATCATTTATCGTTGTAATGCCCCTCTACCTCCAAGATGTAGACCTCTACCACTTCCTCGTAAATGTCATAGATTATCCGGTCATGGGCGGTAATGTGTCGAGACCATGTAATATCCCCACCGCCCCTTAACGCTTCGGGATGCCCAAGCCCAGTCTTAGGGTGCTCTAACAATTCTTTGTAGATTTTCTTATACTTCTTGAACAAATTGGGGTTTGATTTCTTCCATTTGGCAATCACCTTATCCACCCCGTCGGAAACCCTAATTGTGTACATCATAGACTATCGAAATAAGCGTCAATATCCTCACTGCTTTTGAGGGTAACACACTTTCCGGATTTGATTTCTTCCCTTGCCTTGTCAATCCTTGCTTGCAGCTCCGGGGTTATCATCAAATCTTCACGACCAACTTTTACCAAAGCGTAAATCTCGTTTTTCCTGCGAATTAGTACCTGCTCGCCATTGTCAGCTTTGGTGAAAGACGCTGCGAGGTTGTTACGGTATTCTCTTACTGATAATGCTTCCATATCTGTTTGCTTTTAAATTCAGCACAAAGATAGCTATATTTCAATAAAATACAAACATTTTGTACACAAACGTGTACACGCCATAAAAACCCGTTTCCAATCCTACCGCCCGTTGGTTGGTTTTGCTTTGCTCTTTTTCCCTATCGTTTTTCTTTTTCCGACAGTAAATCAACCACTTAGCTCTATAAATTCCCCTTGTCTGTTATAAGCATCGTCTGTAATATGCTCTATCACTTCTTCGCAAACGCCCATAAATAAAGGGATTAGAACATGTGTTTCCCCACACTTTGGGAGTTTAGTCCCCACACTTTGGGAGTTTAAAAGTAAATTAGTCCCCACACTTTGGGAGTTTTACCCCTCTTTTTTTGTTTTAATGTGGGGATTGTGTATATTTGCAGCAAATCAATCGTTTATGAAAAAGAAACTACCTATTACCAAGAATAAAGATGTTGTTGTTTCATGGGTATATACATGGTCAAAACAGCAAGACATGTCCATACACGAACAAAGAATAGTTCTTCGCATACTGGAAGCGTGCCAAGCTGAACTAAAGGGAGTAAAACTGAAAGATTATGCAGGCACGAAACGCAAGTTTGAGCATGGACTTTGGGATGTTGATGCACAAATGCATGTATCTGACGTTATTTTTTCCGGACGTGATTACAATGAAATCATAGCCGCACTCGATTCTTTGGCAGGACGTTTTTTTACTTACGAAGATGACGAGGAATGGTGGAAGTGCGGATTTATATCTAACCCAAAATATAAAAAACGCACTGGCATTATAACCTTTCGTGTGTCTAACGACCTTTGGGATGTGTTTACCAAGTTCGCCAAGGGGTACAGAGAATTTGAGTTAAACAAGGCTCTTGCGCTACCTACTGGGTATTCCCTTAGGTTTTACATGTTAATGAGTGGGCAGGTGTACCCTTTGGATATATCCCTTGAAAACTTGAAAGACCGTCTTGGCATACCTGCGGACAAATACAAGGACAAGAACGGAAAAGACAGAATAGATCATTTTGAGGAAAGAGTTTTGAAACCAGCAAAGGCTGCGCTTGATGAGAGCTGCCCATACACTTTCAACTACGTGAAAGTGCGTGAAAACCCAAACAACAAACGTAGCAAGGTGACCGGGTTTAGGTTCTACCCGGTCTATCAACCACAGTTCAGAGATGAAGAACTGGAAGGGAAAGAATTGCAAGCAAAGGTTACAGCACGATATCAGATAGACAGCCATGTGTACGAGTACCTCCGTTATTCCTGCGGCTTCACATCGGAAGAGATAAACCGGAACAAAGAGACATTCATAACGGCACAAGAAAAGATAACCGACCTTATCGGAGAACTGGCTCTCCTAAACGGAAAATCACGAGAAAAGAACAATCCGAAAGGGTGGATTATAAACGCCCTTAAAGGGAAAATCAAGGATAAGTAACAAGATTACCCGGCTGAAACACTCCGGGTAATCTTGTCAAATCAGAGGAACGATTTCCATTTCTACACCAAGTTCTTTCATCTGCTGTTGTATTTCCTCGCTGCTTAGTTTCTCTCTCGCCAGTGCAAGCCCATGAAAGGCGTCCCAGCCTGCCGGCTTCGAAACGATACTACCGTTTAGGACGGCATGGGTGATTTCGCCGCCGGACTTCGCACCCTTGTTCAGTATGAAGAAGAACCGGGGTTCTTCGTGTTCCGTTGTTCCCATAATTCGTAAAGTTAGATGTTTATTTATTCCCCTTTTGTTCCCTTGCCTGCTCTTGGTAGTATTCATAATACTGCTTGTAGTTGTCCCGGTCTTTGGCTGCATCCGTCCAAAGATAGCACATGAAACAAGCGAACAATAGGGAGATAACAGCACAAAGGATTGAGTAGAACGAAATTCGTTTGTCCACATAACCGCCGTTTTTCATTCTGTACCCCTGCCGTTCAAAGTCCGCCAACACGTTTTTTAGGCGATTTTCGGCACTTTCAAGGCTTTTCCCGTCTATTTGTACCTTTCGGGCTGTTGCGTCCTCTATGCGCTTCGTATAGACTTCAACACGCTTTAGTTCTTGATACACCAGTTCTACCGCAAGCTGCGGGTTTACCCTTGGCGTTGTATCTTTTCTTTTCCGGGGGCTGTACTGTCCCTGCTTAACGTTGGAAGCTGCCGCTTCCGGGTGTGAGTTTGTTTCCATGAGATATGTTCATTGAGTTGCACTTCAGTTTGCTTTGTGTCCGCTCGATATGGGCGAGAGTGTAGCCTTTCCCTATCTCGCTTGCCTTATACTCCGTACCGCTTCGGGCTGTGACATAGTAGCCGTTAAGTTTCCCGGTGCTTGCCCTGGCTTCCCGGACTTTAAAACCTCTCTTACCAAGTTCTTCCTTGAATTTGGTAAAGTCAAAGCCCTGCATCTTCTTCAATACGCCGTCCATGGCTTCCTTGATTTCCGCTTTGTTGACTTTGCCAATGTCCTGCGACTGTACAAAGTTCCGTTCCTTGGCTATGGCATTGGCGGCTTCCGTTGCCTTTTTCCCTATCCAGTTGTCCCGGTACAGTTCCCCGGAAAGGGAAACCCGGTTTGCCAGTATGTGCAGGTGGGCTTGCTCTTTCTTGCTCTCCGTACCGCTGTGCCGGATGATGATGTACTGGTGGTTCGCCAACCCCATGCGCTGCATGAAGTCGTTACCAAGTTCCGCCCAGTCCGCATCCGTAAAGGTGGCGCTTTCCTCTATCGAGGGGCTGACCTCGAAACGTAGGCAGTTGTTTTTTACGTTCGGAAAATCAATGTGATACGGTTTCATTTCCTGCACCATTTCCGCACCAGTACACCCATAAAGTTCATGCCGGGCTATCTCGGTGGCTACTGCCTGCCCGTTTATCTCTTTGGCGAGGTCGTACTCCAATGCCGCCACACCATGTGATATGCTTTTCCCTTTCCCTATCATCGTGAGAGTATTTTTTTGAGCTCTGTAATTAGTGCCCGGTTCTCCTCGAACACTTCCCGGTACTGGCGACCACCGAAGTAGTTGTTCAGCCGTTGGAGCGTTCCTTTCAACTGGGCTATGTCCCGGAGAAGCTGCCGTTCCTCCTCGGTGTACCTCTCCCTTGGGCGCCCCCCAAGGGACAAACTCCGGCAGTATTCCGATACGCTTAGACTGCACCGGGCTGCCTGCTCCGCAAGTGCGTCCTTTTCAAGTTCGGTACACCGGAATGTAATCTTTTCGTTCCGTCTTAGTTCCATGCCACAAAGGTAATCTTAAAATCTTTTTGAGCAAAGCGAGAAAAGCAAGAATTGTCCGACAAGGACACTTCTTGCTATATATACACATGCCGCATGGGAATACATCCACGCCAACCGCCCAGCAAAAAGCCCCGGCGTGTTAGAAAATCCCCCACAGCCTAACAAATTCTACCCCATTTCTACCCAAGGGGATTACACGCCGCAGAAGTCATCCGGGAACATGTCTTCCAGTTCGTCCAAATCAATGGTTTCTTCTTCGGACACCTCCACCCATTCAATGTTTTCTTTCCCTCTTATCGCACATGAGTACATCTCGGCGGCGGCAAGAGAAGAGAACACCTCGTGTATAGGCTCGCCGTTCTCTAACCAGTAAACACAATATTCGACCATAACAGTTTTATCATTTATCGTTGTAATGCCCCTCTACCTCCAAGATGTAGACCTCTACCACTTCCTCGTAAATGTCATAGATTATCCGGTCATGGGCGGTAATGTGTCGAGACCATGTAATATCCCCACCGCCCCTTAACGCTTCGGGATGCCCAAGCCCAGTCTTAGGGTGCTCTAACAATTCTTTGTAGATTTTCTTATACTTCTTGAACAAATTGGGGTTTGATTTCTTCCATTTGGCAATCACCTTATCCACCCCGTCGGAAACCCTAATTGTGTACATCATAGACTATCGAAATAAGCGTCAATATCCTCACTGCTTTTGAGGGTAACACACTTTCCGGATTTGATTTCTTCCCTTGCCTTGTCAATCCTTGCTTGCAGCTCCGGGGTTATCATCAAATCTTCACGACCAACTTTTACCAAAGCGTAAATCTCGTTTTTCCTGCGAATTAGTACCTGCTCGCCATTGTCAGCTTTGGTGAAAGACGCTGCGAGGTTGTTACGGTATTCTCTTACTGATAATGCTTCCATATCTGTTTGCTTTTAAATTCAGCACAAAGATAGCTATATTTCAATAAAATACAAACATTTTGTACACAAACGTGTACACGCCATAAAAACCCGTTTCCAATCCTACCGCCCGTTGGTTGGTTTTGCTTTGCTCTTTTTCCCTATCGTTTTTCTTTTTCCGACAGTAAATCAACCACTTAGCTCTATAAATTCCCCTTGTCTGTTATAAGCATCGTCTGTAATATGCTCTATCACTTCTTCGCAAACGCCCATAAATAAAGGGATTAGAACATGTGTTTCCCCACACTTTGGGAGTTTAGTCCCCACACTTTGGGAGTTTAAAAGTAAATTAGTCCCCACACTTTGGGAGTTTTACCCCTCTTTTTTTGTTTTAATGTGGGGATTGTGTATATTTGCAGCAAATCAATCGTTTATGAAAAAGAAACTACCTATTACCAAGAATAAAGATGTTGTTGTTTCATGGGTATATACATGGTCAAAACAGCAAGACATGTCCATACACGAACAAAGAATAGTTCTTCGCATACTGGAAGCGTGCCAAGCTGAACTAAAGGGAGTAAAACTGAAAGATTATGCAGGCACGAAACGCAAGTTTGAGCATGGACTTTGGGATGTTGATGCACAAATGCATGTATCTGACGTTATTTTTTCCGGACGTGATTACAATGAAATCATAGCCGCACTCGATTCTTTGGCAGGACGTTTTTTTACTTACGAAGATGACGAGGAATGGTGGAAGTGCGGATTTATATCTAACCCAAAATATAAAAAACGCACTGGCATTATAACCTTTCGTGTGTCTAACGACCTTTGGGATGTGTTTACCAAGTTCGCCAAGGGGTACAGAGAATTTGAGTTAAACAAGGCTCTTGCGCTACCTACTGGGTATTCCCTTAGGTTTTACATGTTAATGAGTGGGCAGGTGTACCCTTTGGATATATCCCTTGAAAACTTGAAAGACCGTCTTGGCATACCTGCGGACAAATACAAGGACAAGAACGGAAAAGACAGAATAGATCATTTTGAGGAAAGAGTTTTGAAACCAGCAAAGGCTGCGCTTGATGAGAGCTGCCCATACACTTTCAACTACGTGAAAGTGCGTGAAAACCCAAACAACAAACGTAGCAAGGTGACCGGGTTTAGGTTCTACCCGGTCTATCAACCACAGTTCAGAGATGAAGAACTGGAAGGGAAAGAATTGCAAGCAAAGGTTACAGCACGATATCAGATAGACAGCCATGTGTACGAGTACCTCCGTTATTCCTGCGGCTTCACATCGGAAGAGATAAACCGGAACAAAGAGACATTCATAACGGCACAAGAAAAGATAACCGACCTTATCGGAGAACTGGCTCTCCTAAACGGAAAATCACGAGAAAAGAACAATCCGAAAGGGTGGATTATAAACGCCCTTAAAGGGAAAATCAAGGATAAGTAACAAGATTACCCGGCTGAAACACTCCGGGTAATCTTGTCAAATCAGAGGAACGATTTCCATTTCTACACCAAGTTCTTTCATCTGCTGTTGTATTTCCTCGCTGCTTAGTTTCTCTCTCGCCAGTGCAAGCCCATGAAAGGCGTCCCAGCCTGCCGGCTTCGAAACGATACTACCGTTTAGGACGGCATGGGTGATTTCGCCGCCGGACTTCGCACCCTTGTTCAGTATGAAGAAGAACCGGGGTTCTTCGTGTTCCGTTGTTCCCATAATTCGTAAAGTTAGATGTTTATTTATTCCCCTTTTGTTCCCTTGCCTGCTCTTGGTAGTATTCATAATACTGCTTGTAGTTGTCCCGGTCTTTGGCTGCATCCGTCCAAAGATAGCACATGAAACAAGCGAACAATAGGGAGATAACAGCACAAAGGATTGAGTAGAACGAAATTCGTTTGTCCACATAACCGCCGTTTTTCATTCTGTACCCCTGCCGTTCAAAGTCCGCCAACACGTTTTTTAGGCGATTTTCGGCACTTTCAAGGCTTTTCCCGTCTATTTGTACCTTTCGGGCTGTTGCGTCCTCTATGCGCTTCGTATAGACTTCAACACGCTTTAGTTCTTGATACACCAGTTCTACCGCAAGCTGCGGGTTTACCCTTGGCGTTGTATCTTTTCTTTTCCGGGGGCTGTACTGTCCCTGCTTAACGTTGGAAGCTGCCGCTTCCGGGTGTGAGTTTGTTTCCATGAGATATGTTCATTGAGTTGCACTTCAGTTTGCTTTGTGTCCGCTCGATATGGGCGAGAGTGTAGCCTTTCCCTATCTCGCTTGCCTTATACTCCGTACCGCTTCGGGCTGTGACATAGTAGCCGTTAAGTTTCCCGGTGCTTGCCCTGGCTTCCCGGACTTTAAAACCTCTCTTACCAAGTTCTTCCTTGAATTTGGTAAAGTCAAAGCCCTGCATCTTCTTCAATACGCCGTCCATGGCTTCCTTGATTTCCGCTTTGTTGACTTTGCCAATGTCCTGCGACTGTACAAAGTTCCGTTCCTTGGCTATGGCATTGGCGGCTTCCGTTGCCTTTTTCCCTATCCAGTTGTCCCGGTACAGTTCCCCGGAAAGGGAAACCCGGTTTGCCAGTATGTGCAGGTGGGCTTGCTCTTTCTTGCTCTCCGTACCGCTGTGCCGGATGATGATGTACTGGTGGTTCGCCAACCCCATGCGCTGCATGAAGTCGTTACCAAGTTCCGCCCAGTCCGCATCCGTAAAGGTGGCGCTTTCCTCTATCGAGGGGCTGACCTCGAAACGTAGGCAGTTGTTTTTTACGTTCGGAAAATCAATGTGATACGGTTTCATTTCCTGCACCATTTCCGCACCAGTACACCCATAAAGTTCATGCCGGGCTATCTCGGTGGCTACTGCCTGCCCGTTTATCTCTTTGGCGAGGTCGTACTCCAATGCCGCCACACCATGTGATATGCTTTTCCCTTTCCCTATCATCGTGAGAGTATTTTTTTGAGCTCTGTAATTAGTGCCCGGTTCTCCTCGAACACTTCCCGGTACTGGCGACCACCGAAGTAGTTGTTCAGCCGTTGGAGCGTTCCTTTCAACTGGGCTATGTCCCGGAGAAGCTGCCGTTCCTCCTCGGTGTACCTCTCCCTTGGGCGCCCCCCAAGGGACAAACTCCGGCAGTATTCCGATACGCTTAGACTGCACCGGGCTGCCTGCTCCGCAAGTGCGTCCTTTTCAAGTTCGGTACACCGGAATGTAATCTTTTCGTTCCGTCTTAGTTCCATGCCACAAAGGTAATCTTAAAATCTTTTTGAGCAAAGCGAGAAAAGCAAGAATTGTCCGACAAGGACACTTCTTGCTATATATACACATGCCGCATGGGAATACATCCACGCCAACCGCCCAGCAAAAAGCCCCGGCGTGTTAGAAAATCCCCCACAGCCTAACAAATTCTACCCCATTTCTACCCAAGGGGATTACACGCCGCAGAAGTCATCCGGGAACATGTCTTCCAGTTCGTCCAAATCAATGGTTTCTTCTTCGGACACCTCCACCCATTCAATGTTTTCTTTCCCTCTTATCGCACATGAGTACATCTCGGCGGCGGCAAGAGAAGAGAACACCTCGTGTATAGGCTCGCCGTTCTCTAACCAGTAAACACAATATTCGACCATAACAGTTTTATCATTTATCGTTGTAATGCCCCTCTACCTCCAAGATGTAGACCTCTACCACTTCCTCGTAAATGTCATAGATTATCCGGTCATGGGCGGTAATGTGTCGAGACCATGTAATATCCCCACCGCCCCTTAACGCTTCGGGATGCCCAAGCCCAGTCTTAGGGTGCTCTAACAATTCTTTGTAGATTTTCTTATACTTCTTGAACAAATTGGGGTTTGATTTCTTCCATTTGGCAATCACCTTATCCACCCCGTCGGAAACCCTAATTGTGTACATCATAGACTATCGAAATAAGCGTCAATATCCTCACTGCTTTTGAGGGTAACACACTTTCCGGATTTGATTTCTTCCCTTGCCTTGTCAATCCTTGCTTGCAGCTCCGGGGTTATCATCAAATCTTCACGACCAACTTTTACCAAAGCGTAAATCTCGTTTTTCCTGCGAATTAGTACCTGCTCGCCATTGTCAGCTTTGGTGAAAGACGCTGCGAGGTTGTTACGGTATTCTCTTACTGATAATGCTTCCATATCTGTTTGCTTTTAAATTCAGCACAAAGATAGCTATATTTCAATAAAATACAAACATTTTGTACACAAACGTGTACACGCCATAAAAACCCGTTTCCAATCCTACCGCCCGTTGGTTGGTTTTGCTTTGCTCTTTTTCCCTATCGTTTTTCTTTTTCCGACAGTAAATCAACCACTTAGCTCTATAAATTCCCCTTGTCTGTTATAAGCATCGTCTGTAATATGCTCTATCACTTCTTCGCAAACGCCCATAAATAAAGGGATTAGAACATGTGTTTCCCCACACTTTGGGAGTTTAGTCCCCACACTTTGGGAGTTTAAAAGTAAATTAGTCCCCACACTTTGGGAGTTTTACCCCTCTTTTTTTGTTTTAATGTGGGGATTGTGTATATTTGCAGCAAATCAATCGTTTATGAAAAAGAAACTACCTATTACCAAGAATAAAGATGTTGTTGTTTCATGGGTATATACATGGTCAAAACAGCAAGACATGTCCATACACGAACAAAGAATAGTTCTTCGCATACTGGAAGCGTGCCAAGCTGAACTAAAGGGAGTAAAACTGAAAGATTATGCAGGCACGAAACGCAAGTTTGAGCATGGACTTTGGGATGTTGATGCACAAATGCATGTATCTGACGTTATTTTTTCCGGACGTGATTACAATGAAATCATAGCCGCACTCGATTCTTTGGCAGGACGTTTTTTTACTTACGAAGATGACGAGGAATGGTGGAAGTGCGGATTTATATCTAACCCAAAATATAAAAAACGCACTGGCATTATAACCTTTCGTGTGTCTAACGACCTTTGGGATGTGTTTACCAAGTTCGCCAAGGGGTACAGAGAATTTGAGTTAAACAAGGCTCTTGCGCTACCTACTGGGTATTCCCTTAGGTTTTACATGTTAATGAGTGGGCAGGTGTACCCTTTGGATATATCCCTTGAAAACTTGAAAGACCGTCTTGGCATACCTGCGGACAAATACAAGGACAAGAACGGAAAAGACAGAATAGATCATTTTGAGGAAAGAGTTTTGAAACCAGCAAAGGCTGCGCTTGATGAGAGCTGCCCATACACTTTCAACTACGTGAAAGTGCGTGAAAACCCAAACAACAAACGTAGCAAGGTGACCGGGTTTAGGTTCTACCCGGTCTATCAACCACAGTTCAGAGATGAAGAACTGGAAGGGAAAGAATTGCAAGCAAAGGTTACAGCACGATATCAGATAGACAGCCATGTGTACGAGTACCTCCGTTATTCCTGCGGCTTCACATCGGAAGAGATAAACCGGAACAAAGAGACATTCATAACGGCACAAGAAAAGATAACCGACCTTATCGGAGAACTGGCTCTCCTAAACGGAAAATCACGAGAAAAGAACAATCCGAAAGGGTGGATTATAAACGCCCTTAAAGGGAAAATCAAGGATAAGTAACAAGATTACCCGGCTGAAACACTCCGGGTAATCTTGTCAAATCAGAGGAACGATTTCCATTTCTACACCAAGTTCTTTCATCTGCTGTTGTATTTCCTCGCTGCTTAGTTTCTCTCTCGCCAGTGCAAGCCCATGAAAGGCGTCCCAGCCTGCCGGCTTCGAAACGATACTACCGTTTAGGACGGCATGGGTGATTTCGCCGCCGGACTTCGCACCCTTGTTCAGTATGAAGAAGAACCGGGGTTCTTCGTGTTCCGTTGTTCCCATAATTCGTAAAGTTAGATGTTTATTTATTCCCCTTTTGTTCCCTTGCCTGCTCTTGGTAGTATTCATAATACTGCTTGTAGTTGTCCCGGTCTTTGGCTGCATCCGTCCAAAGATAGCACATGAAACAAGCGAACAATAGGGAGATAACAGCACAAAGGATTGAGTAGAACGAAATTCGTTTGTCCACATAACCGCCGTTTTTCATTCTGTACCCCTGCCGTTCAAAGTCCGCCAACACGTTTTTTAGGCGATTTTCGGCACTTTCAAGGCTTTTCCCGTCTATTTGTACCTTTCGGGCTGTTGCGTCCTCTATGCGCTTCGTATAGACTTCAACACGCTTTAGTTCTTGATACACCAGTTCTACCGCAAGCTGCGGGTTTACCCTTGGCGTTGTATCTTTTCTTTTCCGGGGGCTGTACTGTCCCTGCTTAACGTTGGAAGCTGCCGCTTCCGGGTGTGAGTTTGTTTCCATGAGATATGTTCATTGAGTTGCACTTCAGTTTGCTTTGTGTCCGCTCGATATGGGCGAGAGTGTAGCCTTTCCCTATCTCGCTTGCCTTATACTCCGTACCGCTTCGGGCTGTGACATAGTAGCCGTTAAGTTTCCCGGTGCTTGCCCTGGCTTCCCGGACTTTAAAACCTCTCTTACCAAGTTCTTCCTTGAATTTGGTAAAGTCAAAGCCCTGCATCTTCTTCAATACGCCGTCCATGGCTTCCTTGATTTCCGCTTTGTTGACTTTGCCAATGTCCTGCGACTGTACAAAGTTCCGTTCCTTGGCTATGGCATTGGCGGCTTCCGTTGCCTTTTTCCCTATCCAGTTGTCCCGGTACAGTTCCCCGGAAAGGGAAACCCGGTTTGCCAGTATGTGCAGGTGGGCTTGCTCTTTCTTGCTCTCCGTACCGCTGTGCCGGATGATGATGTACTGGTGGTTCGCCAACCCCATGCGCTGCATGAAGTCGTTACCAAGTTCCGCCCAGTCCGCATCCGTAAAGGTGGCGCTTTCCTCTATCGAGGGGCTGACCTCGAAACGTAGGCAGTTGTTTTTTACGTTCGGAAAATCAATGTGATACGGTTTCATTTCCTGCACCATTTCCGCACCAGTACACCCATAAAGTTCATGCCGGGCTATCTCGGTGGCTACTGCCTGCCCGTTTATCTCTTTGGCGAGGTCGTACTCCAATGCCGCCACACCATGTGATATGCTTTTCCCTTTCCCTATCATCGTGAGAGTATTTTTTTGAGCTCTGTAATTAGTGCCCGGTTCTCCTCGAACACTTCCCGGTACTGGCGACCACCGAAGTAGTTGTTCAGCCGTTGGAGCGTTCCTTTCAACTGGGCTATGTCCCGGAGAAGCTGCCGTTCCTCCTCGGTGTACCTCTCCCTTGGGCGCCCCCCAAGGGACAAACTCCGGCAGTATTCCGATACGCTTAGACTGCACCGGGCTGCCTGCTCCGCAAGTGCGTCCTTTTCAAGTTCGGTACACCGGAATGTAATCTTTTCGTTCCGTCTTAGTTCCATGCCACAAAGGTAATCTTAAAATCTTTTTGAGCAAAGCGAGAAAAGCAAGAATTGTCCGACAAGGACACTTCTTGCTATATATACACATGCCGCATGGGAATACATCCACGCCAACCGCCCAGCAAAAAGCCCCGGCGTGTTAGAAAATCCCCCACAGCCTAACAAATTCTACCCCATTTCTACCCAAGGGGATTACACGCCGCAGAAGTCATCCGGGAACATGTCTTCCAGTTCGTCCAAATCAATGGTTTCTTCTTCGGACACCTCCACCCATTCAATGTTTTCTTTCCCTCTTATCGCACATGAGTACATCTCGGCGGCGGCAAGAGAAGAGAACACCTCGTGTATAGGCTCGCCGTTCTCTAACCAGTAAACACAATATTCGACCATAACAGTTTTATCATTTATCGTTGTAATGCCCCTCTACCTCCAAGATGTAGACCTCTACCACTTCCTCGTAAATGTCATAGATTATCCGGTCATGGGCGGTAATGTGTCGAGACCATGTAATATCCCCACCGCCCCTTAACGCTTCGGGATGCCCAAGCCCAGTCTTAGGGTGCTCTAACAATTCTTTGTAGATTTTCTTATACTTCTTGAACAAATTGGGGTTTGATTTCTTCCATTTGGCAATCACCTTATCCACCCCGTCGGAAACCCTAATTGTGTACATCATAGACTATCGAAATAAGCGTCAATATCCTCACTGCTTTTGAGGGTAACACACTTTCCGGATTTGATTTCTTCCCTTGCCTTGTCAATCCTTGCTTGCAGCTCCGGGGTTATCATCAAATCTTCACGACCAACTTTTACCAAAGCGTAAATCTCGTTTTTCCTGCGAATTAGTACCTGCTCGCCATTGTCAGCTTTGGTGAAAGACGCTGCGAGGTTGTTACGGTATTCTCTTACTGATAATGCTTCCATATCTGTTTGCTTTTAAATTCAGCACAAAGATAGCTATATTTCAATAAAATACAAACATTTTGTACACAAACGTGTACACGCCATAAAAACCCGTTTCCAATCCTACCGCCCGTTGGTTGGTTTTGCTTTGCTCTTTTTCCCTATCGTTTTTCTTTTTCCGACAGTAAATCAACCACTTAGCTCTATAAATTCCCCTTGTCTGTTATAAGCATCGTCTGTAATATGCTCTATCACTTCTTCGCAAACGCCCATAAATAAAGGGATTAGAACATGTGTTTCCCCACACTTTGGGAGTTTAGTCCCCACACTTTGGGAGTTTAAAAGTAAATTAGTCCCCACACTTTGGGAGTTTTACCCCTCTTTTTTTGTTTTAATGTGGGGATTGTGTATATTTGCAGCAAATCAATCGTTTATGAAAAAGAAACTACCTATTACCAAGAATAAAGATGTTGTTGTTTCATGGGTATATACATGGTCAAAACAGCAAGACATGTCCATACACGAACAAAGAATAGTTCTTCGCATACTGGAAGCGTGCCAAGCTGAACTAAAGGGAGTAAAACTGAAAGATTATGCAGGCACGAAACGCAAGTTTGAGCATGGACTTTGGGATGTTGATGCACAAATGCATGTATCTGACGTTATTTTTTCCGGACGTGATTACAATGAAATCATAGCCGCACTCGATTCTTTGGCAGGACGTTTTTTTACTTACGAAGATGACGAGGAATGGTGGAAGTGCGGATTTATATCTAACCCAAAATATAAAAAACGCACTGGCATTATAACCTTTCGTGTGTCTAACGACCTTTGGGATGTGTTTACCAAGTTCGCCAAGGGGTACAGAGAATTTGAGTTAAACAAGGCTCTTGCGCTACCTACTGGGTATTCCCTTAGGTTTTACATGTTAATGAGTGGGCAGGTGTACCCTTTGGATATATCCCTTGAAAACTTGAAAGACCGTCTTGGCATACCTGCGGACAAATACAAGGACAAGAACGGAAAAGACAGAATAGATCATTTTGAGGAAAGAGTTTTGAAACCAGCAAAGGCTGCGCTTGATGAGAGCTGCCCATACACTTTCAACTACGTGAAAGTGCGTGAAAACCCAAACAACAAACGTAGCAAGGTGACCGGGTTTAGGTTCTACCCGGTCTATCAACCACAGTTCAGAGATGAAGAACTGGAAGGGAAAGAATTGCAAGCAAAGGTTACAGCACGATATCAGATAGACAGCCATGTGTACGAGTACCTCCGTTATTCCTGCGGCTTCACATCGGAAGAGATAAACCGGAACAAAGAGACATTCATAACGGCACAAGAAAAGATAACCGACCTTATCGGAGAACTGGCTCTCCTAAACGGAAAATCACGAGAAAAGAACAATCCGAAAGGGTGGATTATAAACGCCCTTAAAGGGAAAATCAAGGATAAGTAACAAGATTACCCGGCTGAAACACTCCGGGTAATCTTGTCAAATCAGAGGAACGATTTCCATTTCTACACCAAGTTCTTTCATCTGCTGTTGTATTTCCTCGCTGCTTAGTTTCTCTCTCGCCAGTGCAAGCCCATGAAAGGCGTCCCAGCCTGCCGGCTTCGAAACGATACTACCGTTTAGGACGGCATGGGTGATTTCGCCGCCGGACTTCGCACCCTTGTTCAGTATGAAGAAGAACCGGGGTTCTTCGTGTTCCGTTGTTCCCATAATTCGTAAAGTTAGATGTTTATTTATTCCCCTTTTGTTCCCTTGCCTGCTCTTGGTAGTATTCATAATACTGCTTGTAGTTGTCCCGGTCTTTGGCTGCATCCGTCCAAAGATAGCACATGAAACAAGCGAACAATAGGGAGATAACAGCACAAAGGATTGAGTAGAACGAAATTCGTTTGTCCACATAACCGCCGTTTTTCATTCTGTACCCCTGCCGTTCAAAGTCCGCCAACACGTTTTTTAGGCGATTTTCGGCACTTTCAAGGCTTTTCCCGTCTATTTGTACCTTTCGGGCTGTTGCGTCCTCTATGCGCTTCGTATAGACTTCAACACGCTTTAGTTCTTGATACACCAGTTCTACCGCAAGCTGCGGGTTTACCCTTGGCGTTGTATCTTTTCTTTTCCGGGGGCTGTACTGTCCCTGCTTAACGTTGGAAGCTGCCGCTTCCGGGTGTGAGTTTGTTTCCATGAGATATGTTCATTGAGTTGCACTTCAGTTTGCTTTGTGTCCGCTCGATATGGGCGAGAGTGTAGCCTTTCCCTATCTCGCTTGCCTTATACTCCGTACCGCTTCGGGCTGTGACATAGTAGCCGTTAAGTTTCCCGGTGCTTGCCCTGGCTTCCCGGACTTTAAAACCTCTCTTACCAAGTTCTTCCTTGAATTTGGTAAAGTCAAAGCCCTGCATCTTCTTCAATACGCCGTCCATGGCTTCCTTGATTTCCGCTTTGTTGACTTTGCCAATGTCCTGCGACTGTACAAAGTTCCGTTCCTTGGCTATGGCATTGGCGGCTTCCGTTGCCTTTTTCCCTATCCAGTTGTCCCGGTACAGTTCCCCGGAAAGGGAAACCCGGTTTGCCAGTATGTGCAGGTGGGCTTGCTCTTTCTTGCTCTCCGTACCGCTGTGCCGGATGATGATGTACTGGTGGTTCGCCAACCCCATGCGCTGCATGAAGTCGTTACCAAGTTCCGCCCAGTCCGCATCCGTAAAGGTGGCGCTTTCCTCTATCGAGGGGCTGACCTCGAAACGTAGGCAGTTGTTTTTTACGTTCGGAAAATCAATGTGATACGGTTTCATTTCCTGCACCATTTCCGCACCAGTACACCCATAAAGTTCATGCCGGGCTATCTCGGTGGCTACTGCCTGCCCGTTTATCTCTTTGGCGAGGTCGTACTCCAATGCCGCCACACCATGTGATATGCTTTTCCCTTTCCCTATCATCGTGAGAGTATTTTTTTGAGCTCTGTAATTAGTGCCCGGTTCTCCTCGAACACTTCCCGGTACTGGCGACCACCGAAGTAGTTGTTCAGCCGTTGGAGCGTTCCTTTCAACTGGGCTATGTCCCGGAGAAGCTGCCGTTCCTCCTCGGTGTACCTCTCCCTTGGGCGCCCCCCAAGGGACAAACTCCGGCAGTATTCCGATACGCTTAGACTGCACCGGGCTGCCTGCTCCGCAAGTGCGTCCTTTTCAAGTTCGGTACACCGGAATGTAATCTTTTCGTTCCGTCTTAGTTCCATGCCACAAAGGTAATCTTAAAATCTTTTTGAGCAAAGCGAGAAAAGCAAGAATTGTCCGACAAGGACACTTCTTGCTATATATACACATGCCGCATGGGAATACATCCACGCCAACCGCCCAGCAAAAAGCCCCGGCGTGTTAGAAAATCCCCCACAGCCTAACAAATTCTACCCCATTTCTACCCAAGGGGATTACACGCCGCAGAAGTCATCCGGGAACATGTCTTCCAGTTCGTCCAAATCAATGGTTTCTTCTTCGGACACCTCCACCCATTCAATGTTTTCTTTCCCTCTTATCGCACATGAGTACATCTCGGCGGCGGCAAGAGAAGAGAACACCTCGTGTATAGGCTCGCCGTTCTCTAACCAGTAAACACAATATTCGACCATAACAGTTTTATCATTTATCGTTGTAATGCCCCTCTACCTCCAAGATGTAGACCTCTACCACTTCCTCGTAAATGTCATAGATTATCCGGTCATGGGCGGTAATGTGTCGAGACCATGTAATATCCCCACCGCCCCTTAACGCTTCGGGATGCCCAAGCCCAGTCTTAGGGTGCTCTAACAATTCTTTGTAGATTTTCTTATACTTCTTGAACAAATTGGGGTTTGATTTCTTCCATTTGGCAATCACCTTATCCACCCCGTCGGAAACCCTAATTGTGTACATCATAGACTATCGAAATAAGCGTCAATATCCTCACTGCTTTTGAGGGTAACACACTTTCCGGATTTGATTTCTTCCCTTGCCTTGTCAATCCTTGCTTGCAGCTCCGGGGTTATCATCAAATCTTCACGACCAACTTTTACCAAAGCGTAAATCTCGTTTTTCCTGCGAATTAGTACCTGCTCGCCATTGTCAGCTTTGGTGAAAGACGCTGCGAGGTTGTTACGGTATTCTCTTACTGATAATGCTTCCATATCTGTTTGCTTTTAAATTCAGCACAAAGATAGCTATATTTCAATAAAATACAAACATTTTGTACACAAACGTGTACACGCCATAAAAACCCGTTTCCAATCCTACCGCCCGTTGGTTGGTTTTGCTTTGCTCTTTTTCCCTATCGTTTTTCTTTTTCCGACAGTAAATCAACCACTTAGCTCTATAAATTCCCCTTGTCTGTTATAAGCATCGTCTGTAATATGCTCTATCACTTCTTCGCAAACGCCCATAAATAAAGGGATTAGAACATGTGTTTCCCCACACTTTGGGAGTTTAGTCCCCACACTTTGGGAGTTTAAAAGTAAATTAGTCCCCACACTTTGGGAGTTTTACCCCTCTTTTTTTGTTTTAATGTGGGGATTGTGTATATTTGCAGCAAATCAATCGTTTATGAAAAAGAAACTACCTATTACCAAGAATAAAGATGTTGTTGTTTCATGGGTATATACATGGTCAAAACAGCAAGACATGTCCATACACGAACAAAGAATAGTTCTTCGCATACTGGAAGCGTGCCAAGCTGAACTAAAG
>CDZT01064258.1_pt1 | contig 29033 bp, 24 predicted proteins | sample 557531 | NCBI WGS metagenome assembly CDZT01 (sample SAMEA3182066, study PRJEB8094) | gut metagenome | biome: human; feature: gut; material: Stool; isolation source: human stools | place: Canada | collected 2013-03-05
GATCGAGGCCTTCCTGATGGAGCAGATCGAGGTGTAGACCGTCAGGATTTGGCGAGCACCAGACTGCCCCGGTCGCCCTCCTTGGGCCCCGCCGCAGGCGGGACGGTGCATTGCGCCGCACAAGCGTTTTCGCAAAGCGGAAACCTTGGCGCAGGGCCGGATTTACTCCGCCCGAGCCTGTGAAGGAACCTGGGGGACCCCGCGGCGCAGGGCGCCGTGGGGTGGGCGATGGGATCGAGGCCTTCCTGATGGAGCAGATCGAGGTGTAGACCGTCAGGATTTGGCGAGCACCAGACTGCCCCGGTCGCCCTCCTTGGGCCCCGCCGCAGGCGGGACGGTGCATTGCGCCGCACAAGCGTTTTCGCAAAGCGGAAACCTTGGCGCAGGGCCGGATTTACTCCGCCCGAGCCTGTGAAGGAACCTGGGGGACCCCGCGGCGCAGGGCGCCGTGGGGTGGGCGATGGGATCGAGGCCTTCCTGATGGAGCAGATCGAGGTGTAGACGCACGCCTGCCCGGGGAAAATACCGGGGTGTGCCGGAGGACTTCCATCCGGCCATGGAACCGCTGCCTGTTGCGAACGGGCAGGTGTGCCGCAAATTTCGCATTTATTTAAAAACGGATACAGGCCCGTTCCGTCCCCAAGTCATTTGAGGAGGGGCGGGCCTGTATTGCGTTTCTTGAGGAGATAGGTTATGGCAAGTAATCGCATCGGACGCATCAACGAGGAGATCCAGCGGGAGCTGGCTAATCTGATCCGCACGGTGAAGGATCCGCGGGTCCATGGACTGGTGTCCATCACCGCGGTGGACACCACCTCCGACCTGCGCTACGCCAAGGTCTATGTCAGCGTGCTGGACCGCAGCGACGTAAACGAAGTGGTCCGCGGGCTCAAGTCCGCCGGCGGCTATCTGCGGCGGGAACTGGGGACAAGGCTGTCCCTGCGGTATACCCCGGAGCTGGTGTTCGAACGGGACGACTCCATCGACAAGGGCGCCCACATCCTGGAGGTTTTAAAGGATATCGAGCGCAGAGAAGAAGGGAATTGAATTTGGATTACAGGGAAGCCGCGGCGCTGCTGCGGGAGCAAGACGCTATTTTGATCCTGACCCATAAGCGCCCCGATGGGGACACCATCGGCTGCGCCGTAGGGCTGTGCGCTGCACTGCGGAAGCTGGGCAAACAGGCCTGGGTGCTGCCCAACCGGGACGCCACCAGCCTGTTTACCCCCTATCTGGAGGGCTATCTGGCGCCCGAAGCGGTCCGGCCCGCCTTCGTGGTAAGCGTGGATATCGCCGGACGCAGCCTGTTTACCCCTGAGGGGGAGGTGTGGCTGACGCGGGGCATCGACCTGGCCTTTGACCACCATCCTTCCTACGAGGGCTTTGCAGCGGCGTGCTGCGTGGACCCGGGCCGGGCGGCCTGCGGGGAGCTGATTTACGACGTGGTGCGCCAGCTGGGGCCTGTGACGGCGGAAATCGCCCAGCCGCTCTATGTGGCGGTGTCCACCGATACCGGCTGCTTCCAGTATGGCAACACCACCCCGGCCACCCACCGGGTGGCCGCCGCGCTGATGGAGGCCGGGATCGATTACGCCAGCCTCAACAAGCGCCATTTCCGCACCAAGTCCTTCCGGCGCCTGCGTATCGAGAGCATGATCGTGGAGGGGATGGAGCGGTACGACGGGGGAAAGACGGCCGTCGCCGCCGTGACACTGGCCATGATGGCCGCGCTGGGCGCCCACGAAGAAGACGTGGAGGATATCGCCGCCTTTGTGGGCCAGACGGAGGGGGTGGAGACCTCCGTGACCATCCGGGAGCTGGCGGAGGGCGAGTGCAAGCTGAGCGTGCGTACCAGCGGCGGGCTCAACGCCACCCGCGTGTGCGCCCTGCTGGGGGGCGGGGGCCATGCCGCCGCCGCGGGCTGTACGGTAAAGGGCTCCGTGGCGGACGCCAGGGAAGCCATCCTGAACGCCATCCGGACGGTACAGCGGGATGGCTAACGGGATCCTGGTCGTCGATAAGCCGTCGGGTTGGACGAGTATGGACGTCTGCGCCAAGCTGAAGGGTCTCTTTCAGGAGCGGCGGGTGGGACACGCGGGTACCCTGGACCCCATGGCCACGGGGGTGCTGCCGGTTTTTCTGGGCCGGGCCACCCGGGCGGTAGAGTTCGCGGCGGAATCCGAAAAGGAATATATCGCCGCGTTAAGACTTGGAGTTATCACGGATACCCAGGATATCACCGGGAGCGTGCTGGAGACGCGGCCGGTCGCTGCGGGCCGGGAGGAGCTGGAGGCCGTGCTGGAACGCTTCCGTGGGGAGATCGCGCAGGTGCCCCCCATGTATTCGGCGGTCAAGATCGGCGGGAGGAAGCTTTACGAGCTGGCCCGAAAGGGGACCGAAGTGGAGCGTCCCAGCCGGCGTGTGACCATCCGCGCCCTGGAAGTGCTGGAAGAGGCGGATGTGCGGAGGGATGCGCCCTGCGGGTTTGAACCGGAGCCGGATACCTGGTTTCTGCGGGTGGCGTGTTCCAAGGGGACCTATGTGCGCACGCTCTGCCATGAGATCGGACAGGCCCTGGGCTGCGGCGGCACGCTGTCCGCCCTGCGGCGCACCCGTGCGGCAGGGTTTGGCCTGGAGGGCGCGGTGACGCTGGAGCAGGTGCGCGCGGCGGGGGATCCGGCGGCCCTGCTGCTGCCGGTGGACGCCTATTTTGCCCGGTATCCCGCGCTCACCGTGCCGGACGCGGCCCTTTCCCGGGCGAAAAACGGCAATCCGTTCCCCTGTGCCGCAGCCGACGGGGACTGGCGGGTCTACGGTCCGGACGGGGCCTTCCTGCTGCTGGGCCGCTGTAGGGGAGGACAGATGAAGACCATCAAAAGCTTTTTCGAGGTGTAGTCGCTTGGATACCAATGAGAACGTAAGAAGGGTCGTCGCCCTGGGCTTTTTTGACGGAGTGCACCTGGGCCACGGGGCGCTTCTGCGCCGGGTGGGAGCCATCGCGGCGCAGAAGGGGGCCGTCCCCGCGGCGGTGACCTTTGATACCCACCCCACCAATCTGATCCTGAACGTGCCGATGCCCCTGCTTACCTCGCCCCTGGACCGGGCGGAGCTGATGCGCCGGTATTACGGCATCCGGGATGTCATCGTCACCCACTTCGACGAGCGGATGATGCACATGCCATGGCAGGAATTTGTCACTCAATATCTGGTAAAAGAGAACGGCGCGGTCCATCTGGTGGCGGGACACGATTTCCACTTCGGCTACAAGGGGGAGGGCAACCCGGAGCGGCTGGCCCAGCTGTGCGCAGCGCAGGGGATTGGCTGTGATATCGTGCCCAAGGTGGAACGGGATCACATCACGGTCTCTTCCACCTATATCCGCACGCTCATCGCCCAGGGGGAGATCGAGCGGGCCAATCAGTTTTTGGGACATCCCCACACGCTGACCGATCGGGTCTCCCACGGCAAGAAGCTGGGCAGCACACTGGGATTTCCAACGGTAAACCTGCGCTTTCAGCCGGGCGTACTGGTGCCTGCCTTTGGCGTGTATGCCACCCGCGTTTTTTTTGAAAACGGGGACAGCCGTCCGGCGGTGACCAACGTAGGGGTGCGCCCCACGGTGGACGACGGCGGCCGGGTCAACGTGGAGGGATTTATCCTGGACTTCAGCGGGGATCTGTACGGACAGACCATCCGCATGGAATTTTACAAGCGCCTGCGGGGGGAGCGGAAGTTCCCGAATCTGGAGGCGCTGCGCAGCGAGGTCATGCGCAACGCGGAACAGACCCGCGCCTATTTCAAGCGCACGGAAGAACGATAAACGCCTTGCGCGGCGCCCAAGTCCTTTTACGGACACTGGCCGCACACGCAAGCATATGAGCAAGCCCATGTAAGACACGACATTGCCGATCTGCCTGAGAGGGGAACTGCTATGCGCTATCGAAGAATGTACCCGGCCGCACTTTGCTTTGCCGCCTTCTTGGCGGCGATCGGGCTGATATTGGACGATCCGTCCAATATTCTGCCGGGCCTGTGGAAGATCATGATCACCGAGGACGCCCTGATCACCGATTATATGGAGATCGCCGGGGTGGGGGCGGCTTTTGTCAATTCCGCCCTGGTCACCCTGATCAGCATCGGCATCCTCTATCTGGCCAAGGACCCCATCAACGGCTATACGGTGGTAGAGATCGGATTGATGGCCGGGTTTGCGCTGTTTGGGAAGAATATCGTCATCATCTGGCCTATCATCGGCGGGACCTTCCTTTATGCCAAGCTACGGCGAGAGCCCTTTTATACGTACGCGTCGGTCTCGCTGCTGGCTACCGCGCTCTCGCCGGTGGTCAGCTATGTGGCGCTGGACAACGGCTGGGGCAATCTGCCGGCAGGCGTTTTGGTGGGCATATTGATCGGCTTTATCCTGCCGCCCCTCTCGGCCTATACCTATAAGATCCAAAACGGAATGAATCTGTACAACATGGGCTTTGCCTGCGGGCTGCTGGCCCTGATCCTGGCCCCGGTGATGAGCTCCATGGGGGCCGACCTGTCCACCAATTACCACTGGGCCACCGGCTATAATCTCCCTTTGGGGGCGGCCATGGGCGGCATGTGTATCGTGTTTATCGCAGCAGGGCTCTTTTTCTGCAAGCGCCCGGTTTGGGCGGCCTGGGCGGGCTACCGACGCCTGCTCCAGACTACCGGCCGCGCCCCCAGCGATTACCTGCGCATGCTGGGCTCCGCCCCGGTACTGATCAACATGGGCGTCAACGGGCTCATCGGCATCGTGTTTATCCTGGTTACCGGCGGTGATCTGAACGGGCCCACCATCGGCGGGATCATGACCATCATCGGCTTTTCCGCCTTCGGCAAACATGCCCGGAACATTACGCCCGTCATGCTGGGCGTGGTGCTGGGCGGATTGCTGCTCCACCAGGATCTGGGCGCCGGCGCCATGCAGCTGGCCATGCTCTTCGGCACGACGCTGGCTCCCGTCTCCGGCTATTTCGGATGGCCGTTTGGGATCGTGGCGGGTTTTCTCCACTCAGCGGTGGTGCTCTATGCGGGATCTCCGGTGTCCGGCCTCAACCTGTACAACAACGGCTTTTCCGGCGGGTTGATCGCAATCGTGCTCTACCCCATCATCACCGCCGCCATCCGTCACCGCAAGCCGGAGCTTCAGGACGAGGATTACTTCGACGCATTCGAGCATGATACGCCCACCGTTCCGCCGCCCCCCGGAAAGGAAAAATGATCGGAATGCAAAAAGCGGCGCCGTCCTTTTGGACGGCGCCGCCCGGCTTATCGAAAGACCCTGAGACGACGCAGGAAAACAAAGCGTTCCTGCGAAAGGGAAACGCCCCGTGCAGGGCTTTCGCCGCCGCAGCGGCGAAAGGGACTGAAGATCCGTCTTTTCTAAGAACACGCGCCTTAGAAAAACCACCGCTCAGCCCGCAAACGTGCGCGCGCGGCGCGTGCGCTGCGGTGGGCTGCCCCCCTTCGGGAACAGGCCTGCTCGAGACAGCGCATAGTTACCTGGATGCGTCGTTTTGGGCAGGGGCCTTGGGCTTGTTGGGCTCCACCCCGTCGAAGACGGCTTTCGCACTGGCGCACAGGCCGGCCAGGCCCTGGATCTCGCTGGGAATGATGATCTTGGTGGCCTTGCCGTCGGCGGCGGCCTGGAAGGCCTCCAGGGCGCGGATCTTGACCACCTGCTCGTTGGGGTTGGCCTCGTTGAGAAGCTTGAGCGCTTCGGCGGTGGCCTGCTGGACCTTCATGATGGCCTCCGCCTCGCCCTCGGCCTTCATAATGGCGGCCTGCCGGGCTGCGTCGGCCCGGAGGATGACGGACTGCTTCTCGCCTTCCGCCACCAGGATCTGACTCTGCTTCTGTCCCTCGGCCTGGAGGATGGCCTCCCGGCGTTCCCGCTCGGCCTTCATCTGCTTTTCCATGGCGTCCTGGATCTCCCGGGGCGGGATAATGTTTTTCAGCTCCACCCGGTTGACCTTGATGCCCCAGGGGTCGGTGGCCTCGTCCAGGATGGCGCGCATCTTGGAGTTGATGATGTCGCGGCTGGTCAGGGACTGGTCCAGCTCCAAATCGCCGATGATGTTGCGCAGGGTGGTGGCGGTGAGGTTCTCAATGGCGCTCATGGGGTGCTCCACGCCGTAGGTATACAGCTTGGGGTCGGTGATCTGGAAGTAGAGCACAGTGTCGATCTGCATGGTGACGTTATCCTTGGTGATGACGGGCTGGGGAGCGAAGTCCACCACCTGCTCCTTCAGAGAGACGGCTTTGGCCACTTTTTCAATAAAGGGGACCTTGAAGTGGATACCGACGCCCCAGACGGAGTGGAATGCGCCCAGCCGTTCGATGACATAGGCCTTGGACTGCTGGACGACCTTAATGTTGGTGGCCAGCACCAGAATGACGAGTACGATGAGAATGATCACGATGATGGGAATGATCGGCGGCATGTCAGTTCCTCCTTTTTAAACCTGCGGCGTCCGCGCGGCTTCCGCCGCCGGCGTCACGATAACCTTGACTCCTTCGATCCGCAGCACCCGCACCTTGGCGCCCGAGGGGATCGCGGCCGCATCCGGCTCCGTCCGGGCGGTCCAGACCGCGCCCTGAACGGTGATCTGGCCCTGGGCCTTCAGGTTGTCGATGTCCTGCGTCACGATTCCCTCCGCCCCGATGACCCGGTCTGCATTGGTGGCTACCCGGGCGGGGTTGACGTACTTTCGGGCCAGCGGCCGCACGGCCAGCAGGCACAGGAACGAGACCACCAGGAACAGCGCGATCTGAAGCCAGATGTTGGAGACGAAGAAGGACAGAATGAGCGCACACAGCGCGCCCACACCGAACCAAATTGAGGTCAGCCCCACGGTAATTGCCTCGGCGGCGAATAAAAGCACCATGGCGACCAGCCAGAAGATACTGGGAACCGGCACAGGCACCCCTCCTTTTTCGGTTTCTGGTTCTATCCTAACACAGCGCAGGGAAAAAAGAAAGTAATTTCGCGTTCCGGATTTGCCAAGCACAGGGAAATCAGGTATACTATACTGGACTGAAATCAGAAGGCGTATGAGATGGAGCGGATCGGATGAAAGAAATGCTGCAATTGGCCGTGCCCACCCTGTTTGGGCTGGAGGGCCTGTGTGCCGAGGAGCTGCGGCGGCTGGAGCTGCCTGAGGTCCGGGCGGAAAACGGGCGGGTGCTCTGCCGGGCGCGGGCGGAGGATATTGCCCGGATCAACCTGAACCTGCGCACCGGCGAACGGGTACTGCTGGTGCTGGGCAGTTTCCCGGCCGGAAGCTTCGACGCTCTGTTTGAGGGGACCCGCGCGCTGCCCTGGGAGGAGTTTGTTCCGCGGGAGGGGAGCTTCCCGGTAAAGGGACATGCCCTCAATTCCGCCCTCCACGCGGTGCCCGCCTGTCAGGCCATCGTGAAGAAGGCGATCGCCGCCCGGCTGGGGGAGCGGTATGGATTGGAGCAGCTGCCCGAGACCGGGGCCCTTTACCAGGTGCAGTTTTCCATTATGAAGGACACGGCCACCCTGATGCTGGATACCTCGGGGCCGGGACTGCACAAGCGGGGCTACCGGGCGGTGGGCGTGACCGCTCCCCTGCGGGAGACCCTGGCCGCCGCGCTGGTGCTGCTGTCCCGCTACCGGGGCAGGGACCCCTTCTGCGACCCGTTCTGCGGCTCGGGCACCATCGCCATCGAAGCCGCGCTGATCGCCAAGAACCGGGCCCCGGGGCTGTCCCGGGCCTTCTCCGCCCAGAAGTGGCGGTGGCTGGACGCCAAAAGCTGGCTGGATGCCGCAGACGAGGCCATGGACAGGGAATTCGGCGGGACGTATGACATCTGGGGAGGCGACGTGGACCCCAAGGCGGTGGAGATCGCACGGGCCAACGCCGTCAAGGCGGATGTGGAGGACATGGTGCGCTTCGAGACGGCGGATGCCGCCCGGTTCCGGCGGGATACGCCCTATGGCCGGGTCGTTACCAATCCGCCCTATGGAGAACGCATCCTGGAGAAGCGGGAGGCGGAGGAACTTTACCGCGCATTCGGCCGGGCGGTACGTGATCTGCCGGAGGGGTGGCGCGTGAGCGTGCTCTCCTCCCACACCGAGTTCGAGCGGACGTTTGGGCGCACGGCGGACAAGAAGCGCAAGCTGTACAACGGGATGATCAAATGCGATCTGTTCCAGTATGGAAGATAACGGGAAGGGAACTGCCATGAAGCATCGAAACGCAATCCGTCTGACCGCCGCGGCCCTGTGCCTGTGCCTGGCCGCGGCGTGCCTGTACCCGTCCGCCCAGGCTGCTCCGGCGGGCTCCACGGTCTGGGGATTCAGCGAGGGGATGGCCCTGTGCGAGCTGGACGGCAAATGGGGCTACGTAAACGCCGGGCGGGAGGTGGTCATCCCCATCCAGTACGACAGCGCCGTCTCCTTCTCCCTGGGACTGGCCGCCGTGGAGCTCAGCGACAAGCTGGGCGTGATCCGGCAGGACGGTACTTATCTCATCCGGCCCGAGTATGACAGCCTCATGCCCATCAACTGCGGGTTGTATGTCGTGCAGAAGGGGATCAAGTGGGGCGTAGTGAGCATCCTGCCCTTTTCCGACGGGCAGGGCGGAGCGACCCAGGTGCTCTATGATCTTTCCTACGACAGCATCCAGGTGGTGGAGCAGGGGGGCAGTCAGGTGCTGGAGCTGACCCGGAAGGGCGTCAAGACCATTGTGCCGCTGTTTGAGCTGCCCGGCATTCTGGCCCAGAAGGGGGCACCCTCCGCCCAGTTTCCGCTGAACCGGGGCAAGCTCCCCGGCTTTTCCGACGTATCCCCCCGGGACTGGTACGCCCTGTGGGTGGATGTGGCCTATAATGTGGGCCTGATGGAGGGCGTGGGCGGCAATCAGTTTGCGCCTGGCCGCACCCTGACCGTGGCGGAGGCCCTCAAGCTGGCCGCTACCCTGGAGAGCCGCTACCGGGAGGACGACTTCCATCAGCGGCCCGGTTCCGGGAAGGACTGGTACAGCGCCGCGGTGGACTACTGCATCGCCAGCGGCATCATCACCAGCGGAGCGTTCCGGGAGACGGACTATACCAGACCGGTCAAACGCTGGGAGATGGCCTGTATCTTTGCACACACCAGCCTGGCAAAGGGGATGCCCGCGCGCAACAGCCTGGAGCGTGTCCGCGCCGCCGTGCCCGACGTGGGCATGGGCACGCCCTGCGCGGAGGAGATTTACAGTCTGTATGCCAAAGGGGTCCTGGCGGGGGTGGACGCCAACCTGACGTTCCGGCCCGACGGCGCCCTCACCCGGGCCGAGGCGGCGGCCATCGTCTCCCGCATGGCCCGCACGGAACAGCGTATCACCCTGTGGAGCGTGAGCTTTTTCAGCCGTCCCGCGGCGCAGGACGCCCTGCCTGCGGAGAGCGCCGCTTCCGAGGAGGCGGGCCCTCTGCCGGAGGAGGCCCCGAGTCCCTGAACCTTCTCCAAGGGAGGATTGACCCGATGAAGCACCTGTTTATCATCAACCCCCATGCCGGGAAATACGACCGCAGCCATGAGATCCGGGAGAAAGTGGCGCGCGTTATGGAAGGGCGGGGGAAAGACTATGAGATCCTGGTCACCCAATACGCGGGCCACGGCCGGGAAGAGGTCCGCCGGGCGGCGGAGCTGGGAGAACCCCTGCGGGTCTATGCCTGCGGCGGGGACGGTACGCTCAACGAATGCGTCGTGGGCGCGGCAGGCGCCCCGAACGCGGCGGTGACCCATTACCCCACCGGTTCCGGCAACGACTTTATCCGGATGTTCGGGCCGGACACGTGCCGGTTCCATGACCTGGAAGCCCTGCTGGATGCGCCCCAGGAGAGCCTGGACCTGATCGATTGCAATGGGCACTTGGCCCTCAACGTCTGTTCCGTGGGGTTTGACGCGCGCATCGGTCTGGGGGCGGCGGACTTCAAGAAGCTGCCCCTGGTGAGCGGGACCATGGCCTATCAGCTCTCCGCTCTGCGCACCATTCTGCAGGGCATCCACCGGCCCTACCGGGTGGAGCTGGACGGCGAGGTGCTGGCGCACAAGGAGTTTACCCTCCTGTGCGCCTGCAACGGCCGCTATTACGGCGGCGGCTTCAACCCGTCCACCACGGCGCTGCCCGACGACGGGGCGCTGGATTTTGTCATTATCAAGGCGGTCTCGCGCCTGACCATCCTGGCCCTGATCGGAACGTACGCCAAAGGCGGCGCAAAAGAGATCCCGCAGATCATCCTGAGCCGGGGCCGGGAACTGAAGATCATCTGCCGGGAGCCGGAGATGGTCAATCTGGACGGGGAGCGGGTCGACCTGTCTGAGCTCTCGATCCGGCTGTCTGCTAAAAAAGTGAATTTCTTTTTTCCGGAAGGTACCCACTATGATCCGGCCCGGCGGGGAAGAGTTTTAGAAAAAACGAGATAATAGAAGAAAAAGAAAGAGTCAAACTCTATTTTGAAGATAAATTGAAAAAACGGAATGGCACGTTGGAAAATTTACAAAATATTAAAAAATTAGGACTTGCGCAAATTAGCAAGTGAGGGTATTATAATAAGCGTGTTAGCACTCCGGTAAAATGAGTGCTAACACGCTTAACAAGTTTACAAGAAAATAACACATACATGAAGGAGGAACCCCAAATGAAGCTCAAACCCCTTGCAGATCGCGTGGTCATTAAGATGGTGGAGGCCGAGGAGACCACCAAGAGCGGCATCATCCTCACCGGCGCCGCGAAGGAGAAGCCCGAAGTGGCCGAAATCATCGAGGTAGGCCCCGGCGGCATGGTGGACGGCAAGGAAGTCACCATGACCGTGAAGAAGGGCGACAAGGTCATCACCAGCAAGTATTCCGGCACTCAGGTCAAGGTGGACGGCGAGGAGTACACCATCGTCCGTCAGTCTGATATTCTGGCTGTCGTGGAGTAAGACCCGCCCGGGGGAGTTTCCGTTCCCCGGATCGGAGTCCGCCATGCCGCGGAAGGCGGCACAGCGGGTTCCCCACCCAATGCCTTTGCACGGCAAAGGCGGCCGCCCGCCAGTGGCGGAGCAGGCAACGGCGTTCTGCGCAGGCGCACAGGAGGGATTGGCCGCAGGGACAAGAGAAGGCGCCCTGGGATGTGTCCTGCTTCGGAAGCATTCAAAATTCGATTCCGCTGAGGCGGAATTTACTTGGAGGTAATCGTTATGGCTAAGATTCTCTGCTACGGTGAGGAAGCCCGTCACGCGCTGGAGCGCGGCGTCAACCAGCTCGCCGATACCGTTAAGATCACCATGGGCCCCAAGGGCCGCAATGTCGTGCTGGACAAGAAGTTCGGCGCGCCCCTCATCACCAACGACGGCGTGACCATCGCCAAGGAGATCGAGCTGGAGGACCCCTTTGAGAATATGGGCGCCCAGCTGGTGAAGGAAGTTGCCACCAAGACCAACGACGTGGCCGGCGACGGCACCACCACCGCCACTCTGCTGGCCCAGGCCATCATCCGCGAGGGCCTGAAGAACCTGGCCGCCGGGGCCAACCCCATGGTCATGAAGAAGGGCATTGCCAAGGCCACCTCTGCCGCCGTGGAGGCCATCAAGGCCAATTCCAAGAAGGTCAACGGCACGGAGGACATCGCCCGCGTCGGCGCCGTCTCTTCCAGCGACGAGACCATCGGCAAGCTGATCGCCGAGGCCATGGAGAAGGTCTCCCACGACGGCGTCATCACCGTTGAGGAGTCCAAGACCGCCGAGACCTATTCCGAGGTCGTCGAGGGCATGCAGTTCGACCGGGGCTATATCACGCCCTATATGGTCACCGACACCGAGAAGATGGAGGCCGTTCTGGACGACGCGCTGATCCTCATTACCGACAAGAAGATCTCCAATATCCAGGAGTTGCTGCCCGTTCTGGAGCAGGTGGTGCAGTCCGGCAAGAAGCTGCTGGTCATTGCCGAGGATGTGGAGGGCGACGCCCTGTCCACCCTGATCGTCAACAAGCTGCGCGGCACCCTGAACGTGGTCTGCGTCAAGGCCCCCGGCTTCGGCGACCGCCGCAAGGAGATGCTGGAGGATATCGCCGTCCTCACCGGCGGAACTGTGATCTCCTCCGACATGGGCTATGAGCTGAAGGAAGCCACCATGGATATGCTGGGCAAGGCCCGCCAGGTGAAGATTTCCAAGGAGAACACCATCATTGTGGACGGCGCCGGCAGCGCCGATGCCATCAAGGGCCGCGTCAACCAGATCAAGAATCAGATTGAGACCACCACCTCCGATTACGACAAGGAGAAGCTGCAGGAGCGCCTGGCCAAGATGGCCGGCGGCGTGGCCATCATCCGCGTCGGCGCCGCCACCGAGGTGGAGATGAAGGAGAAGAAGCTGCGCATCGAGGACGCGCTGAACGCCACCCGCGCCGCCGTGGAAGAGGGCATCGTGGCCGGCGGCGGCACCGCCTACGTCAACGCCGTTGCCGCGGTCGAGAAGCTGGTGAGCGAGGTCGAGGGCGACGAGAAGACCGGCGTGCGCATCATTGCCAAGGCCCTGACTGAGCCTGTGAAGCAGATCGCCACCAACGCCGGCATCGACGGCTCCGTGGTGCTGGAGAAGATCCGCGAGTCCGGCAAGACGGGCTACGGCTTCGACGCCTATAATGAGGTTTATGTGGACATGATTTCCGCCGGTATCGTGGATCCCACCAAGGTGACCCGTTCCGCCCTGGAGAACGCCGCGTCCATCTCCGCCACCCTGCTGACCACCGAGGCTCTCGTCGCCGATAAGCCCCAGCCCCCCGCGCCCGCCGCACCCGCTGCCCCCGACATGGGCGGCATGTACTAAGCAGTACCCGTAAACCCTTGAAATAGCTCGATTCCGGCGCAGGAAAATGCGGATTTACGCCACACTTACGCCACGAAAAAAGCGCATAATAGGGTAACAGATACCCGGCACTCACGATTGTTGTGGGTGCCGGGTATTTTTATATGCGCCCACCTGGACATGACGCAGAACCGCTATATCCCTTGGACGATGGACGATTTGAAAGATTTCTGACAAACAGAGCGGAAAATGGCTCCCTCCATCTTGTGCTAGAGATTGGAAAATCGTATAATATGATTAGTGAAAATAGTAAGATAATCAGCCATGTCACGACAGACAAAGGAGGAATTTCTATGAATCGCAAAATCGTAGCTATCATGATTGTGGTACTCCTGTTATTCACTGCTGGCTGTAAGACAGAAGACACATTGGATGCCGATAGAGAGCAGATTTGCTCCGTGGAGCAGTTGGAAACGGAATCTATGACCTTATTGGAACAAGCAGAACACCGATTGACTAATGAGGACACCGCCAGCATTGAACTCTACACTTCGGCGCAGATCGCCCCCGATGGGCAAATGGGATGGGACTCCGGCGACACATGGCTGTTGCTTGTTCGGCAAGGAGACCAGGTTTTCCCGCTGTACAATGAATATGTGCAGTATGGGGAAGTACAGTTCTGGGTCTCTGAGCAAAACGGAAACGATGCAGAAAATCCGAAAGCGGAAGATTTGGAACACCACATCTATGTGATGGCGACCACCGGTGTGGGCTTTACCATGTACGATTATATTTGGGATGCTGAGAACAGCTGCTTTTGGAAGACAGTTTTGCTGAATCCCGACCATCAGTGGAATACGGTCCATTCCAACAAATACAATGTGTACGCTCCGCCCGCCGCCGCTTTGACCGAGGCGGAGATTGCAGAAGCGAATGCGTATTTTGCATCTATCGTCCGGGATGAAGATGAAACCATCACGCAGGTGCGGCCAGTCAGTTGTTTCTTTACTTCACATTATGACGATGTGAGCGCGTTGAACTTCGAGGAGTTTATGCGCTATTTCCCCGGTGATGGTGATAAAACCCCGGTATCGGATGCGGAATTTGAGGCGCTGAAAACCGTGGAGTGCTGGCCTTTCCAAGAAGTGGAGGAGCAGGACGATATGCCCGTTCCCATTCACAAATATTCTCGCAGTGCTGTGGATGCGGCGCTGATGGAATATGCTGGTATTACGACAGCGGATTTGGATACATCTGCCGTGGCCTATTTGGAAGAATACGATGCCTATTATAATTACACCTCCGACTTCGGCCCCGGTATGTTTCAGTGCATCCAGGGAGAGGTGGCCGGCGATGTCGTGCGGTTGTACAGCGAGCACAGTGTTCTAACATTGGAGAAAGCGGATGGGCACTATTGGATTGTGGCATTTCAGCCAAGTAACGGGAGATAAATGAGAGTTGGTATAGGGGTGTACGCCACAGACTGGCGTACACCCCTTGATTACCTCCAAGCCCAGGCCGCTCCCGCTGTCAATGGCGGCATAAGCCGTTTATCTTGACCATTGACGGTGGGAGCGGCCTGGGCTACTGGCAGGAACGGCAGAAAACCGCAAGATATGGAAGTGGTTTACAGATTGTTCACCAAGTGCAGGGCACTTTGTGCTATTCTATAATAGCCACAGAGTATAAAGGTTGAATTGTTTACAAGAGGAAAATCAAAACCCAAGAGGAAAGCCGCCTAACAGCGGCCACAACACAACGCAGGCGTCCCCCTGTGGGCCGCCCAGATGAAGCGGATGCGGAAAGACGGTTGCTGTACGACATTCCCGGAGTTCGCCGTGTGGGATGAGGCGTCGGAAAAGGGCTGCTCCGTGACTGATACCGACGAGCTGCTGTTCGATAGAAAGCTCGCGCTACTGACAAAGGCATAATGGAAATCCGGCGTCCTATACAGCATAGGGACGCCGGATTTTTTGTAAGCGAAAAATCCTTGACACTACCAGTTGGTTTTGTTGTTACTCCAAATCAAGCAAGAAATATTTCTTTGTTATAGTTTTCCTTCCTGACATAGAAAAAGCCACGGAGTTGTACCGAAACGGTAAGCTCCGTGGCTTTCCGGTTTATCTTGTTCTCTAGAAAGAAATATCAGGGAATTCCGTGGCGGAACCGTGGCTTATCTACCCTTTGTCTGCGGTTGGTCAGGTTCCTCTGTTCTACTGGCAAGGCCGATAATCTGTTTGTCGCCGCCGAAGGGAGGTGTCAGGACCCAGTATACGGTGAAGATATCCCCGCTATCTGCCAAAAGCTGATGTTTTGCAAACTTAGGCACATAAACCGTAGAATTCTCTTTCAGCTCAATGACCTCGTCTTCGATTCGGACATGGCCGCTGCCGGATGTGCAGATAAACAGTTCTCCTTCGGGATGCCAGACAAAATTTGACTCAGCGCCGGGATGCATTTCTGTCATGCCAAGCGCAATATCCCGATTTGAGGGATCCAGCAACGGCGAAATGAGGCAGCGGCGAATTCGTTTTTCCGGATCAGCTGTTTCCACGGTAGGGGCATTTTCAAGGTTTCCAACATAATACACAGCAGTGCATCCTCTCTTTACCGGCAGTTGTTCTGCGGGATAAACGAAGCGCTTTCCGGTATTTTTGCCTATTCCCTAGCCACCACATTCCATATCTGTAAGGGAAAGCTTGCCCAGCCTTTGCCCCGGCCTGATATGGAATAATTACACACCGCAATAGGCGCTGAAGCCGCCGTCGATGGGAATCACAGTACCAGTTACGAAACCGGACAGCTCGGGATCCACCAGATACAGCAGGGTGCCGGCGCACTCCTGGGGATCGCCGAAACGACCCACGGGAGTACCAGCCAGAATACGCTCGGAACGGCCGGTGAGGGTACCGTCCTCATGGTACATGATATTGCGGTTGAGGTTCGTAACGAAAAAGCCGGGGGCCAAAGCGTTGACGCGGATGCCGACCAGGGCGAAATAGTTGGCAAGCCATGCGGTAAAGTTGCTGATGCCGGCCTTGGCGGCGGAGTAGATAGGCACAGTGGTGGTGGGGCTGATGGCGTTCATGGAGGAAATATTGATGATAGAGCAGCCTTCCCTGCCGACCATGTCCTTGCTGATGATCTGAGTGGGGATGAAGGTACCGATGAAGTCCAGACGGTACACCCAGTTGACCTTCTCCAGATCCAGGTCGAAGAAACTCCGGGTATCGTCGTTCATGTTTTCCAGAGTCAGCTGCTCATGACCGGTAGTAGCCATGGGGTGATGAACGCCGGCGCAGTTGAGCAGGATGTCGCAGGTGCCGAAATCCTGCTTCACCTGTTCATAAGCCGCAGAGATGCTATCCGCATCCAGAACATCGGCCCTATAGCCCTTGGCGATGCAGCCATTGTTGGTCAGCCGCTGAGCGGCCTTGTTGGCGGCTTCCTCGTTGATATCGAACAGGGCAACTTTGGCGCCGTTAGAGGCCAGAGCCTCGGCAAAGACACCGCTGAGCACACCGCCGCCGCCAGTAACGATCGCTACCTTACCGGGCAAATTGAAATTGTTGTTAAGCATAATAATCCTCCTAATTTTGCTTTTTATTAGGCCTTGTTTGAAAAATAAAAGTTGCACAATAAACCAAGTTATGCGAAGCTACGAGCATGAAACGATATGAATTAACAAAAGAATAATGGAAACGAATCAAGCCGCTGCTGCCGCCGGAAGAAACGGGGAAGCGGGGCCGTCCCCGGAAGGATAACCGGATCATGCTCAACGGGATGCTCTGGATCGTCCGGAGCGGTGCTCAGTGGCGTGAGCTGCCGGAGGCCTATGGCCCCTGGCAGTCTATGTACGCCCGATTCGCCAAATGGCGGGGAAAAAACGGCGGATAAGGCGGTTGGCCGTACCAAAGGCGGGTGGAACACAAAACTCCACGCGGTCGTAGACGGTTTGGAAAACCCGGTAAAGTTCCTTCTCTCCGCTGGAAATGCCCACGATTCGCTTCACGCTGTTGAACTGCTGAAAAAGGTCAGAATTAGCGAGAGTGCTGTGCTGGCAGACCGGGCCTATGGCGCCCGGACGATTCGGGAATATATTTGGGATCACAGGGCCAGCTATGTGATTCCGCCCAAAAGCAACGTTTCCGATCCATGGCCGGTAGACTGGTTCCTGTATAAGGAACGCCATCTGGTGGAGTGTTTTTCCAGAAAATCAAGTGGTTTCGCAGAATCGCCACCAGATATGACAAGTCGGATGCTTCCTTTCTGGCCTTTGTGTATCTTGCCTCCATTGCTATCTTGTTGGTTTAGCACAATCTCTGCCTTTTTCAGACAAGCCCTGAAATAATATGTGCCCTTACATTTCTATTCCAGGAACATCAGGTTTTTGAAGGTATGCTTTCAGGCAGTCGACAATGAAACCGTGATCGGCAACAGGGTGAAGATGGGATGCAAGGATAACGCCCACGATTCCTTCAAAGTTGTTGACCCGGATCGGAAAACCGCCGCCGCATAAGGCATATGTTTCGCTATCTAATCCGTGGTGCTCCAATGACTGGCCTTTCCTTTCCAACATATATGTAACGTAGAGAGAGCTTTTTTGCCAGTTGCAGACGGTGCGAAATTTCCGATCCATCCACCGTTGGTTGTTGAAACTGGTTCCGTCCGGCCCGTACTGGAAAATCACATAACCATTGGCTAACCGAATGCTGAATGCAATTGTGATCCCATGCTCTTTTGCGTATTCTGCCATGAAGGTACCTAATTGGTATGCTTCCTCGCCATCAAAGTGATGGAAGCGCAATTGATTTTCCTGTGTCTCCAAAATATCAAGCTCGATCATGGAGGTCAAATCACAGCCGCGACAGCGCGGATAAGGGTGTTAAGACCAACTGCGAGCAGAACTACGTCGACAATCCTCAGGAACTGCGCACGGTTAATTTTATTGAAGAGCTTATTACCGACAAGGAAACCGACCAAGGCGAAGGGCCAGCAGACTACCAGTGCGCTCCAAAGTTTGGGAGTCCAGGCCCCATTTATAAACTGGTTAACTGCATTCCAAGTATCCAAGCAAGCCCACACAGCTAGCATCGTGTTGCGGAACTTCGTCTTATCCTTTACTGCCGACAGGGTGTACACGGTAATCAGGGGCCCACCAATATTAAATGCACCATGAACCACACCACCGATGACCAGGCAAACGATACGCATGATCTTCTTTGTCATGGTATCCGGTGTGCCGTCCTCGGTTTCTTCCGTCCGCTTGAGTACATAAGGCACAAAAATATGCTGGTAAATTCGCATCAAAGCAATTACAACAACGGCCGCTCCGATGGCAATCTTTGCCGTATTTGGACTAATGACATAAAACAGGTACTGGCCTAAAATGATGCCCGGAGCACAAGCAATTAAAATTTTGGCCAGATCCTTCCACGACACACTGCGGATATTTCTGAGGGTCATCGTATAAGAGAACGGCAGCACAAGGTGTGTACCAAAGGGCACACCGACTGTGGTCCCTAAAATGCTGGTTGCAAATGGTGCCGAAACGACGACTGCTCCAAATCCAGCACACCCGTAAATGAAGTAGGCCACTATCTGTACCAGACCAAGAAGAATAAAACTACTTTCAAAAACCACTTTTTTCCCTCCTAATATAATATCTACTTCACTCGAACATAAACAACACTATCCGATTCAAGCGCATATATAAAGGCCATTTGTCCCATACCAGGGCTATTTACACCTATATCACGATCTCTGGTACGTAAAAGCGGGGAGATGCCGTGGACGATCCATTACCTCCTTTTTCTGAAAATAAGCCTTTATTCCGCGCAAAAATCACTATTGAAGGAATGTATCCGGCATAGCTTGTCCCTCAGCCTGTGTAAAGCAGAGAGCTGAAGGGCGGCCAGAACTGCATCAAGAAATAGCCTATCAGAATCACAACAACGGAAGTTGCAGCGCTGATTGGTATCCCGTAGCACATCATTTTCTTCGCATCCAGGCCGGATCCGACCGATACAGCGCGTGGACTGAGAGGCAGGATAAAGTTCTCACTGTATGCCATGATAATAATGAAAAAGTATGGAGTTGGATTCAACCCAGCGTCTACGGCAAATTGCAGGGCGATTGGCGTCATGATAGCCGCTGCTGCCAGAGAATCTGCAAGTTCTGCCAGAACTCGGGTTATGACCACCAAGAAAACGATTGTAGTAAGACCTCCATCCAGGGAAATATGTTGGGCCCAGTCCAAAACGATATCTGTGATTCCGGATTGGGCAATGGTAACGCCGAGAGCCGCACCGCCACCGCACAGACACAGAAGCCCCCAACTCGTTCCCGAGTGAACTTCCTGCCATGTAATGAATGGGGTATGGTCGTCTGACGAATGGAGTACAAAATTCAGGCACCCCAGAGCCAGGAGACAATAGGCGGGCGTCATACTAGGTAATAATTTTGCCAGCCATGGCCGGGCAAATATGACTACTATTGTGATGAGAAACAAAACGGCGCATATTTTTTCATCCCGTTTGATAGGGCCAAGTTCCTGATAGCTGCGCTGAAAATACTCTTTGCTTCCATCCAGACGTTTTATCTGTGATGGGATCAGATAGATACAGAGCAGCAGGAAGAGACAGGCAATGATATAGTATGGAAGTATAGCAATGAACCAGTCCAGATACATAAATTCTGTACCAAAGAACTCCTCATAAATATCAAGGGAAATAATATTCTGTGCCCCCCCCAACGGTGTAAGTACGCCGCCAAGTGCTACGCCCCAGCAAATGGACAAAAGTATTGGGACAGCTTCCTTGCTTTTGGAGATATCTTCGCAGCCAACAGTTCGAAGCATCAAAACCGCCAGTTGTGTCAGCAGGATGCAGACCACAATATTGGGGAGTACTGTAGAGAACAGGGCACTGAGGGCGAACCACACAGCAATTTGAACCTTCATTGATAATCCAATCATGGAGAGAAGTTTCAGCGCAATACGGCGGTCCAGCCCGGTTTTTGCCCAAGGCATAGTTACCAATCCGGCTCCAAAAAGAAGTATGATACCTTCAGAGAAAAAGTTCTTTACGACCGCTTCCATCGGAACGATTCCACACAGTGCGTTGACAATAAACGGAAGTAATGCTGTAACTGCCAGATTGACCGGGCGCGTGATCCACCAAAGTACCATCCAAAGCAGCAGTCCGATCGCCTGTGCCTCGGAACGCCCTATCACAGCGGACAAGGTCAGGGTCGCCGCTATGAAAACCGCTGGTCCTGCAATCAGAAGTGCTGTTTTTGCGCTTCGCTTCACTGCGCATACCTCCTTGATTATTATAGTGGAAGTCGCTTGGCATATACTTAATCAGATGTTCGTAAAAGTTAACCTTTCATGGTTCCGGTGTCCAAAAACCTTTGATGCCAAGACAATGCCTTTGCCAGGTCGTGGGGCGTGTGTTTATCCGCTGCATTCTTGCACGCACATTCATAATAGTTTCGCAGCATGGGGCGATAATCGGGATGCGCACAGTTTTCGATCAGAAGTTCCGCCCGCTCTCTCGGGGCCTTCCAGCGCAGGTCGGCGATCCCTTGTTCTGTAACGACTACCGCTACGTCATGCTCCGGCTGGTCCACATGGGAAACTATAGGTACAATGCAGGAGATCAAGCCGTTTTTGGCAAGGGACTCCGTAGCGAAAATGCTGATCCTTCCGCTGCGAGCAAAGTCACCGCTGCCTCCTAATCCATTCATCATCTTGGTACCCATGATGTGGGTGGAATTGACATTGCCGTACAAATCCACCTCGATGGGCGTGTTGAGCGCGATCACACCCAAACGCCGGATGACTTCCGGATGGTTAGAGACCTCGTTGGGGCGAATGACGATTCGGCTGCGGAAGTCCTCTATATGATCATAAAACCGCTTCCGACTGTCCTCGCACAATGCCACCGAACTGGTGGAGACAAAATCGAGCACTCCCGTCTCCAGCAGACCAAATGCCGCGTCCTGCATGACCTCGGTGTACATACTCAGCCCACGGAACCCGCTGGAGGCCAGGCTGGCCAGCACGGCGTTCCCGACAGAACCAACACCGGATTGGATTGGCCCAGGATTCTTGGGAAGTCTCCCTTCTGCAATCTCCTTCTGAATAAACTGGACAACATTCTCCCCGATTTTCCGGGTGGCGGGGGTAATTGCCTTAAACTTCTGCGCGGGCTCCTGCTCTCTGGTCAGGACGATTGCAGCAATCTTCTCCGGAGAGCACGGCATATATGGGGTACCAATCCGGTCGGTGGCTTTGTTAATTGGGATAATTTTTGCATGTGGCGGCAACCCCACGTCAAAGATATCGTGCATTCCTACCAATCCCATGGGAAGGGTTTCATTGACTTCTACGATCACCTTATCCGCGTTTCTGACTGCCGCATCGGCAGAACCGGCAGAAGCACCGAAATACAGGCCGTCCTCCGTCACTGCGGTACATTCGACAATGGCGACATCGATCCTGGGGCCGGTTTTCTGATTCATGTTCATGGGAAGCTCGGAGATATGGATATCGCTGAACAAAACTGAGCCGCCGTTGATCGCATTTCGCAGATCCGGGTTTGATTGATGGCCATACCTACGCTTCAGGAGGCCGGCGCGAACCAGCGCACCATCGATCTCATCGCCGACCGCGGCACCGACGATCAGTGTCAAGTCCCTGGCATGACCGGACTGTACCAGTGCAGTGGGGACGGCCTTGGGGTAACTGACGTTGGTAAAGCCACTGACTGCGAGAGTCATCTGGCTTTTGATGAACTGCGCCGCCTGTTGCGCCGGCATAATCTTTTCTCTCAGAGATGCTGCAACTCTTTCCATCGTGCATATTCCTTTTTTATGATTTATGTCATCTAAACCGGACGCTGCCGGCAGTGATCCCGTCCGTTCGTTCGTGACACAGTACCCGGGACACTATTACTGCCAGACCTGATCCATATCGGGCATCACAGACTCCTCACAGGGGTAACCGACGCGGGTGATGTTCATCAGGTGGAAATAGCTTAGATTGCCTGAGAAGCTGTTGTTGCCCCAGGAACCGCATCCCAGAGTGGTGGTGGGAACAAATCCGTTGTTGGGGCTGCCGCCGCCGGTTGTTCCGGAGGGCTGATTGACAACCACGCGGCAAACGCTACACTGCAACGCAGCATACTGCACATGCTCAGGATTATTGGAATGGACGCAGATGCTGTGCCCTTTCCCCTCGTGCTCCAAGTTCTCTACCATCATGGCCACGCCCTGCTCAAAAGTGTCATAAGCCATTATGGCAACCACAGGGCACAACTTTTCACGGCACAGCACATCGCCGGAGCCTGTAGCCGCTGCCGGCACGACCAGTACGCGGGCATCCGCAGGAACGTCCTTGATTCCAGCACCTTCCGCCACACCGGCGGCATTGCGGCCGACCACAACGCGGCTGAAAGCGCCGTCCGGGAACAGCCCCTTACGCAACTGATCCACGGCCTCGGGGGCATCAATATAGAATGCACCCTGCTTCTTCATTTCCTCAACAAAGACGGTATACTTGTTCTTGGGCACGAAAACGCACTGTTCGCCCAAGCAGATTAGACCGTTGTCAAAGCTGCGGCCGGTAATGATCTTTTCGGCAGCCTCCGCCAGGTCGACGTCGTCGTCCACGATGCACTGCACATTGCCCTGGCCGACACCCAGCGCCGGCTTTCCGCTGGAATAGGCCGCCTTGACCATGGCCATGCCACCGGTGGCAACGGTAACATCCGCGCCGCTCATCAGGCTGGCGCTGTTTTCAATGGTAGCATTCTCAATGCACAGTACCAAATCCTCAGGGAAATCCAGCTTCGCCAGTTCTGTCCTGAACATTTCGGTCAGCAACTTGACACATTTGGTGGCGCGAGGGTGAGGAGAGAAGATCACAGAGTTTCGGGTTTTGAGGGCAAATGCCGCATTACTCATTGGTGTCACAACGGGGTTGGTGGAGGGAATCAGGCTGGCCACAACACCCATCGGCTTCGCGATTTCCAACATACGGCGGTCTTCCATGCGGTTAATGATACCCACGGACTTTTTGTCCTTAAGATCATTCCAGATTAAGGCAGACTTGTTGCGGCACTTGGCGATCTTATCTTTCAAATTGCCCATGCGGGAGTCCTCCACAGCCAGGGCACCCAGCATCTCAGCATTGTCATAAACTGCCTTGCAAACTGCGCGGGCGGCGGCATCAGCCTGTTCCTGCGTTGCAAACTCGAATTTTTTCTGAGCCACCTTGGAACGGGCAATCAGTTCTTCCACTGTCATAGTCTCACTCACTCAAATACATTCCTTTCTGTAACAGATGCCGGTATGGATCAGATCCGGCTGTCTTCGCATAGTGTATAGTTTTGCATTTCCCACGCCGCCCGCGAACCCATCTGGCAGCGAATACTTTTTCCGGACAGATGGGCTGTGCGGTCAAGCTGCGGTCTACCCGTGCGTCTCATCTTTTGCATTTGTGCCGACTGTGCAGTGAATTCCCTGCCGATTAAAATAATCCGCAAATTCACTCACACACTTTTGAAAAGATTTTCTATTGAACTTAACATCCACCATCGGGTAGGGTATTCCAAGCGAGGCATACTTTTCTTCTCCCAGCCGCATATAACTTAAAAGCTGAAGAACGCTGACTCGGTTGTGGAGCTCATGGAGGATGAACTCCGCCGTGGCCTCCATATTCTCCATATTATCGTTTACCTCCGGGATCACAGGAATCCGCAGAATAAGCGTTCGACCTTCATCAGTCAGCCGTTTCAGATTGCGTAAAATCGTTTCATTGTGCACGCCTGTATACTTCCAGTGGATCTGCGTATCCATGTGCTTAAGGTCTGAAATAATGACATCGGTATAGGGGAGTATTTTTTCAACCTCTTCCCACGGAGCAAAAAACGTGGACTCAATACAGGTTTGGATTCCCTCGTCCTTACAGGTCTTAAACAATTCCGCCACAAAGTCGCTTTGTAGAAGCGGCTCCCCGCCAGATACCGTAACGCCGCCTCCGGAGCGGTCATAATATCCGCGATCTTTTCGGATCTCCGTCATACACTCCTCTACAGTCATCGAAACGCCCCATTGCTTGATAGCCTCTGAGGGGCACGCTTTTACACAGGCAAAACAATTAACACATTTGCTGCGGTCTATCGCGGCAATCTTCCCGCGGTAAAAATACAGTGCGCCTTCCCGAGGGCAAACTTCTTCGCACGCATTACATTTCCGGCGCGAAATACATTTTGTTCTATATACCCCCGTTTGTATGACACGCATTGCCCCTTCCGGATTGCTGCACCACCTGCATTTGAGTGGACACCCCTTTAAAAACAACTCCGTTCTTAGACCCGGTCCATCATTTATAGTAAAACGCTGAATGTTGAAAACAGTTCCTTTTATAGATAATCACGTCTCCTTAGATAAAGGCGTTCAACGGCAAGTGTACACCCGGAGCTGATACCTGGCGGCTGGCTTTGTCCGCTGAAGCCTTACGGAGAGAATTGCCCCGTTTTTCCTGATAAACAGCCATTACCATCTATGTAAACTCATCTATTTCTGAAAAACGGGGCCGATTTCTCCCAAATAATTCCTATGAAATATTAACATTGTCTGAGTCAACCTGGTTCATGATCCGTCTGACCTGGAAGCATAAGTTCTGGAATCCGGCGGTTCCGAGGGTTAAAAATGCAGTTCAGTCCGCTGAATCAGGTCTTTCTGCAGTGGTTTGCCCAGTTCGACAAAATACGCGCTGTAGCCGGCAACTCGAACCAGCATATCCTTGTAGTCCTCGGGGTGTTTCTGTGCAGCCCGCATGGTCTCGGAGCTCATGATGTTAAATTGGATGTGCATACCGCCCCTTTCGAGGTACTCGTCAATGAAGTTAATCAGGTTATCTCTGCCCTGCACCCCGGCCACTGCGTCTTCGGGGAAGCGGAAATTCATCAGAGTTCCGTTGGTGGCAAGGCTGTGATCCACTTTACACACAGAGTTGGCAAGCGCGGTGGGGCCTTTGATATCATGAGAACCGCCGTCGGTATGCACAGCGCCCATGTTGTCCGAGATGGCTTCTCCCTTCTTTCGGCCATCCAGAGAGGCATTCATGAACATACCCATGCCGACATTGGCGTTGACCGAATAGACACCCGGTCTGAACTCGCCACCGCGGGCGTTCTTCCGTCCGGAAACGCGTTCGCAGAAGCGCTCAAAGAGTTCCTTGAAAATCTCATCCGCATAATCGTCATCGTTTCCATAATGGTGGACTTTAGAACTGTTCACCAGCTGATAGAGTTTCTCATGTCCTTCCCAATTATCTTTGACAGCTTGGAGCAGTTCGGCACCAGCGCATACCTTTTTTTCGAATACCAACTGCTTGATGGTGCAGAGGATATCCGCGCAGGTTCCCAGACCGCTGGCCTGCGGCCCGGTGCCGTTGTATACAGCGCCGCCCTCATTCAGATCTTTGCCGGACTCCACACAAGAGGAAAACAGACTGGAGGCATAAGGCACAGGTTTACGGTATCTGTGGGCACGCTCTTCGGTATTCATGGTGCTGCACACCTGATCCAGCCAATAGTCAAACTGTTTATCGACGCTCTCCATGACCTCATCAAAGTTTTTGTAAGTGAGCAGGCTGCCGGTATCGGGACCCAGGCGTTTTCCGTCCAAGGTGCAGCCGCCGTTGATGACCATTTCCAACATTTTCGCTGTATTAATGTACGCGGCGTCGTGCCAGCCGTATTCCTTACCGGGCACGGCAAGTTCCACACAGCCCACGACCGCATAATCTCTGGCCTCTTCTAGGGAGCAGCCCTTCCGCATCATGCTGGGGATCGCCGATTTATCGTTGAAGAGTTTGGGATGGCCATAGCCGGCACGGATACACTCGACAGTCTTTACCTTTAGCTCATACGGGGTTTTCTCGTGCATGCGCACCAGCAGCCAGGGGCGCTCCATGCGGGTATGAACGGAAGCCTCCAGGAACATAAAGGTCAGATCGTTGGTAACGTCGTTTCCGGCACGGTCAACGCCGCCGATGGTCAGGCACTCGCCGCCCCAGTTGCGGCCATTCCGCACAACGATGGTACCTCTGTCCTTAAGTTTAGTGGGGTTGTTCAGTCGGACATACTGGACCTCCAGAAGCTCCTGGGCAAAATCCTTGGTAATCGTTCCATTTTTCATGTCTGCCTCATAGAAGGGGTACAGCCACTGATCCATGCGACCATAGGAGAGGGAGTGTCCGTTGCTCTCAATCTGGAGCAGAGAGGTGGCAACGGAGAACAGCTGCAGTGCCTGCCAGAATGTCTGCGGCGTACCGGCAGAAATCTGCCTACAGTTTTCCGCAATCGTCTTCAACTCACCCTTGCGTTTGGTGTCGTCCTCCGCCCTAGCCTTTTTCTCCGCCAGATCTGCATAGCGCAGAAGATATTTCTGGCTTGCCTTGAGCATCATCAAAGAGGCCTCGTACTCGTCTCTCTTTTCATCGTACTCGGGGTCCTTCTTGGTAAGTCTGGCATAAGCCTCATCCACTTCTTGGATGATCCCGGGATATCCCAGCTTCATCAGGCGGACATAGTCTATGGTGTAGTGTCCCACGCCTGCGTAATGGTACAGATTGGTCTGGAAGATCTTCTCGCCAGACTGAGATCCGATGCGCTGGGCTTCGTCCAAGCGGGAGTCGACATAATCACATACCGTCTTGCCCTCCCAATACTTGCACAGTTCCACCAGTTCCCTGCGGTCTTCATCGCTTCTCATGTAGTACTGATCATGAGGACGTTCCTCGAAGGGATAGTGAAGAACTTCATCGATGATCCACTTGACGGAAAACTCCGGGTAAATCGGAGCGGCCTTACCGGGAGCGGCGATTTCGCCGATGATCAAGTCATCGTCATAGATCTCAAGATCGACATTTTCCAGAACGTTCTCGAACGCGTAGGCGCACTGGAGCTTTCGAGAGCAGTCCTCATGTTGTTTGTAAGCCTCAGTAACCAGCCGCAGACGCTGCAGGTCAATGTCATAGGGTTTTGCAAAGAACGCCTTCATCAGACGTTCCACGCGGGGATAGGGCGTCCAGGAGCTGTGGCCGACCTTGTAGCCGATGCCATAGTTTTTGTCATATGGCTCTGTACCGCAGGCTGTCGTGTAAATTTTTTTCATCATCAATCCTCCTCGATGTATCCTTGTTTTTATTCTTTAGCACGTGTACAAATGTTTTTTGCACATCCTTTTTTCATAAAAAAGCATAACTGATTTTTTGTTTTTTGTGAAATATGGATTATCAATGGAGAGGCATAACATTATATTATATACTGTTTTTCAAAAAATCGTATTGCCACAAGCTCCTTTTTGTGGTATATAACAATATTGGGTGGCAGTTTTTAAGAACCATCAAAGAGTCTTAATTGGTTCTGCTTTCTGTTTGCCGACTCAAATATCCCGAGGTGCTTGAGTAGCGGATACGCAACACCGGTACCTCCTGCTCTTGCTTGAAACGGAAAGATTCATTTCGTCCCGGATTTTTACAGGAGGAAAACTTAGGTTATGCATCCGATTATCGAAATCAAGACCATTATGTATATGCGTGCCATCGCCCGTGAAGGGAGCTTCCAAAGCGCCGCGGAAGCCTTATACACCAGCCAGCCAGCCTTATCGCAATACATCAAGAGGGTCGAGGATGAGCTGACATTTCCCCTTTACGAGCGTGATCGGGGACGCTGTATTCCAACAGCTGCAGGCACAGTCCTGCTGGAACACGGAAAAGCACTTCTGGAAAATTATGAAAGCATGTTGGAAGAGATGAAGACCGCCGCTAATGTGAAGGATGTTCGGATTGGCTGGCCCACCGGATATACCCTTTTGTATTTCACCAAATTGTTTTCTTACATGGAGAACAATTTTCTTGTAAATGCTCACATACTGGAGGATTCGGTGGAAGTTCTCTTATCCGCATTGCTTAAGAAAGACATTGACCTGCTTTTCACACCGGCCATTTACGCTCATCCGAGCATGGAATACGTCACTGTGAGGCATGAGGAATTTTATTTGGGCGTTCCGAAAAAACACGAAATAAATGCCCTTCTCGCACAGACACAGATGGATGATGGTTTCGTGGATTTATGTCATGTAAAGGGTCTGCCTTTTCTTTTAATTGACGCAAAGGCATACACCGTATTTTTTTATGACCTGTTCCGCTACTTTGATTGGATGCCCAATGTCATATTTGTCTGCAAAAACTGGGATCGCGGATTTAACCTAGTCGCCCAAGGAGAATGCTTGGCCATCCTTCCCTATTGGTACGCCGACCGTAACAATGAGAATGTCATTTTTTACCGGATTAAAAACAAACGGAGCACTTATCGCATTTTCGCGTGCGCATACCGCAAAAACGCAATTATTTCCAATCCGATGCAGGCGGTCATTAACTATATGATGGAACATGCGGGAGACGAATACGCAGGAACACCCATCGATCAGGAGACGCTCCCTCTGCATTTTCGTTTTTAGCTTTTCTTTTCCCAACGTAAGCTTGCATACATTCAGGGGCGTGGTTGCTGACGCTTATTACGCAAAAGCGGTTGCTTGGGCCAAGCTGAATGGTATTAGCAGCGTAGCAGCGGCATCGGCGGCGGTCTGTTTGCCCCCGCCAGCAACTGCACTCGTGCCCAGATCATGGCCTTCCTGTACCGCAGTATAAAGTAATGCGTACTGAACAAAACCGAAAGCCTTAAATTCCAAGGCTTCCAAGGGCAATTGGCTTTGTTCAAATGCAAGGCTTTCGGTCAAATGAGCCAGAAAACCTTGCATCTTCCGTTGGAGCAATACGGCGCTCCAACGGAAATACGCAAAAAGGGCCATTTAGAGCCCACTTTGATGAAATATGCAGCAGTGGCCGCACGAATAAACCGCTTGGCGGTTTATTCAGTAAATATTAGGGCTTGTTTGAAAAATAAAAGTTGCACAATAAAGCAAGTTATGCGAAGCTAAGGGCATGAAACGATATGAATTAACAAAAGAACAATGGGAACGGATCAAACCGTTGCTGCCGCCGGAAGAAACAGGAAAGCGTGGCCGCCCCCGAAAAGATAATCGTACGATGCTCAACGGGATGCTCTGGATTGTCCGGAGCGGTGCTCAGTGGCGTGAGCTGCCGGCGGCCTATGGCCCCTGGC
>CDZT01005436.1_pt1 | contig 28895 bp, 23 predicted proteins | sample 557531 | NCBI WGS metagenome assembly CDZT01 (sample SAMEA3182066, study PRJEB8094) | gut metagenome | biome: human; feature: gut; material: Stool; isolation source: human stools | place: Canada | collected 2013-03-05
GCACAGTATCGACAGAGTTTGCAAGACATAATAAGATTGTTATGTCAGTACAAAGGAGTGGAGATACTAGAGGGGCATATGATGATAGATCATGTACACTTGCTCTTAAGTATACCACCGAAGATGAGTGTGTCAAGTTTTATGGGATATTTAAAAGGAAAAAGTGCGTTAATGATGTTTGAGAAACACGCAAATCTGAAGTATAAGTTTGGAAATAGGCACTTTTGGGCAGAAGGATATTATGTGAGTACAGTAGGTCTAAATGAAGCAACCATAAGGAAATACATAGAAGACCAAGAAAAGCATGATATAGCACTAGATAAATTAAGTGTACGAGAATATGAAGACCCTTTTAAGGGTGGCGAGTAATACAAACACCCTTTAAGGGGTGGCGAAAGAGGCAAAGGCAATAGGCTTGAACCAAGTGAAAGCCAGCGTCTTGAGACGCTGGCCGGTAGCATGGGCTTATAGCCCTAGAGCAAACCACCCGTTGGACGGGTGGTTTTGATTTTATACTTCAATATTTTTAATTGAATCAAATTCGTCCGTGATTTCTTTTGACGGCTTTTTTGAAAGAAGAGAAACAACAACATTCACAATAAGCGCAAGTCCGAAGCCTACAACAAGTGAATAAAGATTTGTTGCCGCATAAAGCGTCTGACCGTTTACAAGCGGAATATAGTCCCATACGATAACTGTCAGAGCGCCTGTTGCCATACCGCTGATTGCACCCGAAAGTGTTGAGCGTTTCCAGAAAAGTGCCAACAGAACAACAGGTCCGAATGCCGAACCGAATCCTGCCCATGCATCCGAAACAAGTCCCATAATGCTTGATTTAGGATTAAGTGCAATGAAAAATGCGATTACAGCAACAACTGCAACTGCAATTTTGCCGACCAAAAGCGAACTCTTTTCGCTTGCATTCTTTTTAACAGCACCTTTGTAAAGATCCTCCGAAACAGCCGATGCAGTGACGAGAAGCTGACTGTCTGCTGTTGACATAATTGCGGCAAGGATTCCGCAAAGGAAAATACCGCCAATAAAGATAAGCACACCGTTGCCTGAGAAAAGCTGCTGGATTGTTCTGATGAATACAGATTCGCTTGTTGCATCGTCAAGCTGTGCTGTAAGGTAGCCTCTTGCGATAAGACCGATAAGGCATGACGCAGTAAGTGAAATAATTACCCAAACAACAGCAATTTTTCTTGACTTCTTGATCTCTTCATTGCTCTTTACAGCCATGAATCTGACGAGAATATGCGGCATACCGAAGTAACCGAGTCCCCACGCAAGGTTTGAAATAATCGAAACAGCCGAAACAGGCGTTCCGTCACCGTTTACAAAGAAGTTAAGGAACTGAGCAGGCTGTTCAACACCTTTTGCGGCAAGTGCAGAACTGAAGCTTGTGTCAAATGTGAGAATTGCATATGCAAGCACCGGAACGGTAAGGATTGCAACAATCATCATAAGTCCCTGAATGAGGTCGGTTGTACAAACTGCCTTGAAACCGCCCATGAATGTATATACAAGAATTACTACTGCGGCAACGATAAGACCGATAACATAAACCCGATTGTAGTTTTCGTCACCGCTTGCGCTGTCCGAGAAGAGCGTTGCAAAAAGCTTTGCGCCAGAACTGAATGCCGACGCTGTATAAACCGTGAAGAAAACTGCTATGATTGAAGCCGAAACAATCTTGATTATGTTTTTATGGTCACGGTAGCGATTTTTGAAAAAGCTCGGAATAGTGAGCGAGTTGCCTGCCACAATTGTGTATTTACGAAGTCTTGCCGAAACAATGTACCAGTTGAGAATTGTGCCGATAAGAAGTCCTACGGCAATCCATGCCTCGCCTGTGCCGGCAAGGTATACAGCGCCCGGAAGTCCCATCAAAAGCCAACCGCTCATATCAGATGCCTGTGCCGACATTGCGGCTGTCCAACTGCCGAGGTTTCTGCCACCGAGAAAGTAGTCCTCATTGTTCTTGTTGCCCTTTGAGCAAACAAAGCCTATTACGATCATAATAATCATATAAGCTATAAATGCACAAAGAACTATTATGTTGTTTGTTGTCATTATGCCCCTCCTGAAATTATTTATAAATCAAATACCTTTTAATTCTACCAAAAATGAATAAATAAATCAAGTGAATTGCAGTATTTAGGGCTTTTATGCAGATGATTTGTGCATTTGCAAAAATTTAGGAGTAACATTTTGCACATAATTACGAATAAAATAACTTTTATGTGCATTTAAAAGGGGTTTTTGTGTTGATTTGAAGAATCAAAAGTATTATAATTACATTGATTGCAAATTGACTGTAAAAGGTATGTGGAGAGATAGAAATGAATATGGTAAAAAGAACTTGGGCAGAAATTTCACTTAATGCAATTGAGCATAACTATAATGTAATAAGAAATAAGGTTGCAGACGATACAAAGGTCTGTTGTGTTATAAAGGCTGACGGCTACGGCCACGGTGCAGTTGAGCTTTCACAGATTTATGAAAAACTCGGAGCGGATTTTTTTGCTGTTTCAAATATTGACGAGGGTATAGAAATCAGAAAGAGCGGTTCAAAACTCCCTATTGTGATTCTTGGCTACACTCCCGTTTCAGAGGCTGAAAATCTTGCTGAATATGATATTTCTCAGGCTGTTTTTTCACTTGAGTATGCAAAGGAGCTTTCTGAAAAATGTGTTGAAGAGGACTGTATCTGCAAAATGCACATCAAGGTTGACTCGGGAATGTCAAGAATCGGCTTTATGTGTCAGGAATTTCCACGGGATGAATATTCTATTGAAGAAATTTGCGAGGCTTGTTGCCTTCCGAATCTTGAGGTTGAGGGGCTTTTTACTCATTTTTGTGTGTCTGATGAAGATGCCGAGGGCAGAGAGTTCACAAACAAGCAGTATGAAAACTTTATTCATGTGCGTGACAGCCTTAAAAAGCGAGGCGTTGATATCAGCGTTGTTCATTGCTCAAACAGCGGCGCAATTGAAGATTACCCCGAAACCTGTTGCGATATGGTAAGAGCAGGTATTATCCTCTACGGACTTGCTCCGTCGTCAAAGCTTGCCGACAGACTTGACCTTGTTCCTGCAATGACTCTTAAAACAGTTGTCGCTTTTGTAAAAGAGGTTCAAAAGGGTGCAACAATTTCCTACGGCAGAACTTTTACAGCCGACAGAAAGATGAAAATTGCAACCGTTCCTATCGGATACGCTGACGGATTTATCAGACAGAATGCAAAAGACGGCTATATGACGGTAAACGGAAAGAAAGCCAAAATTGTGGGCAGAATATGTATGGATCAGACAATGCTTGATGTTACCGATATTGAAGATGTCAAGACAGGTGACGAGGTTGTCGTATTCGGTACAGGCGAAAACGGTGAGCCTACTGCAGATTCACTTGCCGAAAATACAGGAACTATAAACTACGAAACCGTCTGTCTTGTCGGAAAGCGTGTTCCGAGAATTTACATTAAAGACGGAAAAATTGAGAATGTGATGTATAAATTATGAGATTACTTGCTGTTGACGGAAACAGTATTGTAAACCGTGCGTTTTACGGAATAAGACCGCTTACTACAAAGGACGGTCAGTTTACAAACGCAATTTACGGATTTCTTACAATGCTGTATAAAATTAAAAACGAAGAAAATCCCGATGCCGTGGCGATTGCCTTTGACCTGAAAACACCTACCTTCAGGCACAAGGCTTATGCAGGCTACAAGGCAACGCGAAAAGGTATGCCGGAAGAGCTTGCGTCACAAATGGAACCGCTGAAAAAGCTTCTTACCCTTTTAGGCTATAAGCTTGTTACCTGCGAGGGCTTTGAGGCTGACGATATTCTCGGTACGCTCGCCAAGGCTTGTGAAGAAAACGGAAACGAGTGTGTTATTGCAACAGGTGACCGTGACAGCCTTCAGCTTGTGTCGGACAAAACAAGCGTTCATCTTTGCTCAAACAAACAGGATATACTTTATACCCCCGAAAAGATTCTTGAAACTTACGGTGTAACTCCAAAGGAGCTTATAGAAATCAAGGCGATTCAGGGCGATACTTCGGATAATATTCCGGGTGTTGCGGGAATAGGACCAAAGGGTGCGGGTGATCTCATTCAGAGATATCACACGGTTGAGTATATCTATGACCATCTTGATGAACTTGAAATCAAGGACGGTGTGCGTAAAAAGCTGACTGCGTCAAAGGAAAATGCAATTCTCAGCCGTATGCTCGGTGAAATAAACTGCAACGCTCCTGTTGACACAAATGTCGAAAATTATGTTGTAGATATGAAAGATGCCGATGAATGTGCCGGATTTATGGCAAAACTTGAACTGTTTTCTTTAATAGAAAAATACGGTATCAAGGCTGACAAAAACACAAAGACAAAAGAAACTGAGAAAAAAACACTTGAGGTTGTATCTGATTTTGATGAAAATGAACTTTTAAAAAATGTTAAGCCAAAGATAAAACTCTATATTAGCTTTGAAATTGAGAATAAAGAATTAAAATCCTTTGCCGTGCTTTTTGACGGCAAGGTGTATATAAGCACGGACGAAGAACTTTTTGTTAAGTTTATTGCCGACAGTGAACTTCAAAAGTACACAAGAAATATCAAAACGCTCTACGCTTATGCCGATGAGAAAAATATTGATGTTGAAAACATTGTGTTTGATATTGAGCTTGCGGCATATCTGATTGAACCGTCGTCAAAGGATTATTCGGACAAAAATCTTTGTGCCGCTTACGAAATCACTCTGCCCGTCTGCACTGATGAGCAGAATGAAAAATACGAGGCATTTGCCTGTTACGCCGAGTTGTGCGAAAAACTCGGAGATAAAATCAAGGCTCACGGTCAGGAAAAGCTGTTGAGCGAAATTGAAATTCCGCTTGCAAAGGTGCTTGCAAGAATGGAAAATATCGGTGTCTGTGTTGACCGACAGGGCATTGAAAGCTACGGCAAAATGCTTTCTGCACAGATTAAGGAGCTTGAAACCGCAATTTACGAAAGTGCGGGCTGTGAGTTTAACATCAATTCTCCGAAACAGCTTGGCGTAGTTTTATTTGAAAACCTCGGACTCCCCTGCAAAAAGAAAACGAAGAGCGGCTACAGCACAAATGCAGAGGTGCTTGAAAGCCTGAGGTATGACCACCCTGTTGTTGAAATGGTGCTGAGATACAGAACGCTCTCAAAGCTAAATTCAACCTACTGCGAGGGACTTTTAAAGGTCATTGCAGATGACGGCAGAATCCATTCAAACTTTAACCAGACCGAAACAAGAACAGGCAGAATCAGCTCAACAGAGCCGAATCTCCAGAACATTCCCGTAAGGACCGAACTCGGCAGAGAGATGAGAAAGTTTTTCTGCGCAGGAGAGGGTCAGGTGCTAGTTGATGCCGACTATTCGCAGATTGAACTCCGTGTGCTTGCCCATATTTCGGGTGACAAAAATATGATAAAAGCGTTCAGGGACAACGAAGATATCCACGCAATCACAGCGTCACAGGTGTTCAATATGCCGCTTGATATGGTAACTCCGATTATGAGAAGCCGTGCAAAGGCTGTTAACTTCGGTATTGTTTACGGTATCGGCGCATTTTCACTTGCAAAGGATATCGGTGTTTCAAATAAAGAGGCAAAGCACTACATTGAAAGCTATCTTGCCCATTACAGCGGTGTTGACAGCTATATGAAAAATGTTGTTGAAAGAGCAAAGGCTGACGGCTATGTTGAAACGATGTTCGGCAGAAGAAGAAATCTTCCCGAACTCACCTCGAGCAAGCATATGATCCGTGCATTCGGTGAGAGAGTTGCAAGAAATATGCCTATTCAAGGCACAGCCGCAGACATTATCAAAATTGCAATGATTAAGGTTGACGAGCGAATGAAAGCCGAAAATCTCCGTGCAAGACTTGTGTTGCAGGTTCACGACGAACTTATTGTCGAAGCTCCGCAGGATGAGAGCATGAGGGTTGCGCTCATCGTTCAGGAAGAAATGGAAAACGCAGTAAAAATGAGCGTTCCGCTCACAGCCGATGCGGCAGTCGGAAGGACTTGGTATGATGCAAAAGGATAACAGAACAATTGCCTTTGTCTGCACGGGCAACACCTGTCGCAGTCCTATGGCAGAGGCAATTTTTAATGATATGGCAGAGAAAAACGGCGTTTGCGTCAGGGCGGAAAGCTTTGGCATTGCGACCTCAACGGGACTTCCCGTGTCGGAAAATTCCGTGATTGCCTGTAAGGAAATCGGAATTGACCTTTCGGGCAAAGTTTCAACAGCCGTAGCTGATGCCGGCATTGAAAAATACGAAAAATTTTACTGTATGTCGCAAAGTCACGCAAAAATGTTGATGCAGTTTTTTCTTGTACAGCCCGAAAAAATCGCCGTACTCGGTATAAGCGATCCCTACGGCGGTGACATTGAGGTGTACAGACATTGCCGTGATGAAATTGTTAATTCTGTAAAGGAAATATTAAAAGCGTATGAAAATTGACAGAATGACCGAAAATCAGCTTGAGGCGGTTGCACAGCTTGAACAGCGGTGCTTTTCACATCCGTGGTCATTTAACAGCCTTGAAGAAGAACTGAACAACGAAACCTCGCTGTTTTTTACCGCAACGGAAGACAATGCCGTTGTCGGATATATAGGAATGAGCGTTGTTGTTGATGAGGGTTACATTTTCAATGTTGCCGTTGATGGCACACACAGAAATCGGGGAATAGGTTCGGCGCTTGTTGAAACGCTTGTGACCTATGCCAAGAAAAATAACCTCTGCTTTCTTACTCTTGAGGTTCGTGAAAGCAACAAAAATGCCCGTTCTCTCTATGAAAAATTCGGATTTATCAAGGTGGGAGAGAGGAAAAACTACTACTCTTCTCCTGCTGAAAACGCTGTTTTAATGACACGCTTTTTTTGACATATATATGTAATAAAACATTATATTAATGATATTACGGAACTTCGTCATAAATGTTTCGTAGTGAAAGGAAAATTATGAAGATACTCGCAATAGAATCGTCCTGTGACGAAACTGCGGCAGCGGTTGTTGAGGACGGCAGAAACATAATATCATCGGTGGTTGCATCTCAGGTTGAGGAACACAAGCTTTACGGCGGTGTTGTTCCCGAAATCGCATCCCGCCGTCACGCAGAGGCAATTGTTCCTGTTGTAAGACAGGCTCTTGAAGATGCAGACTGCACGCTTTCGGATATTGACGCAATCGGTGTTACATATGCCCCCGGACTTATCGGAGCGTTGCTTGTGGGGGTGAATTTTGCAAAGGGACTTTCACTTGCAACAGGAATTCCCCTTGTGCCTGTTCACCATCTGCGTTCGCATATTGCGTCAAATTATATTTCAAATAAAGAATTAAAACCGCCGTTCCTCTGCCTTGTTGTGTCGGGCGGTCACAGTCACATTGTTATGGTTGAGGACTACACAAAGATGAAAATTATCGGCAAAACCCGTGATGATGCCGCAGGCGAGGCTTTTGACAAAGCCGCAAGAACAATGGGAATGCCGTATCCCGGCGGAATTGAAATGGACAGAGTTGCGGAAAACGGCAATCCGTTTGCGTTCAAGCTTCCCCGTCCCGCAGTTCACGATGCGCCCTATGATTTCAGCTTTTCGGGGCTTAAAACTGCGGTAATCAACCTCATTCACAATTCGGCACAAAAGGGTGTTGAGCTTAACAAAGCCGATGTCTGTGCATCATTCCGCTATGCCGTTGTCGATTGCCTTGTTACAAACTTTATCAAGGCGGCTGAAGACCTGGGACAGAAAAAGCTTGTAATCGCAGGCGGTGTTTCTGCAAATTCACTTCTCAGAAGAACCCTTGCAGAAGAGTGTAAAAAGCGTGATTGGGAAATGTATATGCCCGAAAAATCTCTCTGCGGTGACAATGCCGCCATGGTCGGTTCACAGGGATATTATGAGTTTGTCAGCGGAAATATTGCAGGAACAGACCTCAATGCTTTTGCCACAATGAGTATTGAAAAAGGCTGATTTATTCGCAAATAATCACTAAAACACTTGCTATTTTATCAAGAATATACTAAAATAGTGTTAATAAACCGAAAGGACGATTTAAAATGAGCAATCCTATTGTTACTTTTGAAATGGAAAACGGAAAAATAATCAAAGCGGAGCTTTATCCCGAAATTGCTCCGAATACTGTAAATAATTTTCTCAGCCTTGTAAACAAGGGTTACTATGACGGTCTCACATTCCACCGTGTAATCTACGGATTTATGATTCAGGGCGGTTGTCCCGAAGGCACGGGCATGGGAGGTCCCGGATATTCAATCAAGGGCGAATTTGCCGCAAACGGCTTTGAAAACGACCTCAAACACACAGAGGGCGTTCTCTCAATGGCTCGCTCAATGATGCCCGACTCCGCAGGCTCGCAGTTTTTCATTATGCACAAAAACGCTCCTCACCTTGACGGTCAGTATGCTGCTTTCGGCAAGGTAATCGAGGGTATGGATGTTGTAAATGAAATTGCAGAATGTGACACGGACTATTCTGACAAACCGCTTGACCCACAGGTTATGGCAAAGGTTACCGCCGAAACATTCGGCGTTGACTACCCTGACCCGAAAAAGTGCTGATATAATTGCGAAAGGAAAATAGATATGAATGTTTTGCTTGCAGGCGGTGCCGGATATATCGGCTCGCACACTTGTGTTGAGCTTATCAATGCAGGTCATGATGTTGTAATTGCGGATAATTTTTCAAACAGCTGTCCCGTGGCGGTTGAAAGAGTGGAAGAGCTTACAGGAAAGAAAATTCCCCTCTATGAAGCCGATGTTTGTGACAGGGATGCCGTTGAAAAGATTTTTTCGGAAAATAAGATTGATGCGGTAATTCACTTTGCAGGTCTTAAAGCAGTAGGCGAAAGCTGCGAAAAGCCTGTTGAATACTACCGCAACAATATTGATTCAACACTCACTTTGCTTGAAGCAATGAAGAAACACGGTGTAAATAACTTTATTTTCAGCTCAAGCGCAACGGTATACGGCACACCCGAAACAGTTCCGCTTGTTGAAACAATGCCAAAGGGTTCTCCGACAAACCCATACGGCTGGACAAAGTTTATGATGGAACAGATTCTTACGGATGCCGCAAACGCAAATCCCGATATGTCTGTTGTTCTTCTCCGTTACTTCAACCCGATTGGTGCTCACGAAAGCGGCAGAATCGGCGAAGACCCTAACGGAATCCCGAACAACCTTATGCCGTACATAACTCAGGTTGCCGCAGGCAGACTCAAATGTCTTGGTGTGTTTGGTGACGATTACCCGACTCATGACGGCACAGGTGTGCGTGACTATATCCATGTTGTTGACCTTGCAAAGGGTCATGTTAAGGCCATTGAATATTCCGCAGTTCATAAGGGAACAGAGGTGTTTAACCTCGGCACGGGAGTCGGATACAGCGTTCTTGATATTGTAAAGGCTTTTGAAAAGGCAAATTCAATCAAAATTCCTTATGTAATCAAGCCCCGCCGTGCAGGCGACATTGCAGAATGCTTTGCCGACGCAACAAAAGCCAAAAATGTGCTTGGTTGGGTTGCCGAAAAGAACCTTGAGGATATGTGCAGAGACAGTTGGAACTGGCAATCTAACAATGTTAATGGTTACAAATAACAAATTATCATCATTTAATTTGTGCAATCCTACAAAAAACAATATTTTGTAAAATAATCTACGGTTAAAGGTCATTTACAGTTGACTTTTAATGGTCGATTGTTGTATAATGATAATGCTTATAGAAGCATTATCACATAAGGAGGAAAAAGAAAATGTTCAAAAAAGCACTTAGCCTTTTACTGTCTATGATGCTTGTTGTGACATCACTCGTTGTAACTGTAATGAGCGTTTCTGCTGCCGGCGATACATATTTCGTATCCGGTTGTGAAGAACTCACAGGTTACAAGTGGGCTGAGACTGAAGCAACTTGCGGAGATAATGTAATGACAGCAAACGGCGACGGTAACTACGAAAAAGTATTTACCAACGTAGCAGTCGGCAACGGCTATCAGTTCAAAGTCGTTAAAAACGACGGTGAAGAATGGATTGGTATCGGTGACGGCTACGAACAGAACTTCACATTCAATGTAAAAACTGCTTGTGATGTAACAGTAACTTTCAACCCAACAACAAAGGAAATCAATGTAACAGGTGACGGCGTTGATATTCCGAAAGACCTTGTTATTGACCATGTTACAGCTGTAGGTAACGGCTTTGGTGAATGGCTCCATGCTAAGGACTGGAAGTTAGATGCTGATGTTAACAACTTAACAGAAACATCTGAGGGTTCAAAGGTTTATCAGATTACCTACGAGAACCTTGACGCTTACGAGAACTATGAGTTCAAGTTTGCTGCAAACAGTTCTTGGGCAGACAACTGGGGCCTTGCTGAGGCAGGCGGTGCTCCGCTCAACGAGTGGTTCGACCTTACTTACAATGGCCAGAATATGGTTGTTGATACCGATGAAGCCGGTTACGATGACGGTTATGATATGGTTCTTACACTTGACCTTTCAAACTTCAGCTATGCAACAAAGCAGGGTGCTAGATGCAAGATTGACATTGTAACAGGTGACAAGCCTACAGAGCCGGCAACAGAAGAGCCTACAACAGTAGCAGCTCCTACAACAGTAGCTCCTACAACAGCAGCTCCTGAAACAGAGCCTGCAACTGAGCCTGCAACAGAGGCAGCTACAACAGCTGCTGCTGAAAATGGTCTTACAGTAAAGGCTACTTCAAACCTCTTCCCTGAGAAGAAGATCGTTCTTAGCCCTGACCAGAAGACATTCAAGGTTACTTATGTATTCCAGTCTAAGGACAAGGATGTGCTTGACTTCCAGTGGTTTATGTACTATGATTCAAACGTACTCAAGCCAACAGATAATACAAATAAGTCAACTTCTTTTGAATATCCCAGCCAGGGCAGCTACATGTTCAACAAGAAGATTCCGGGCGAGATCGGTGCTACCGGTACAAACCTCAGTCTTTATAACTCAACTTCAAAGGAAATCGTATTTGCTTCAGCTGAGTTTGAAGTAATTGATCCTTCAGCTACTGAAACAACAGTTAATCTCGATGCACAGGTACTTCGTCTTTCAAAGGTTGATCCTGACACAGACTACACAATTACAGAAGAAGAAGTAGAGATTACAAACTTTGGTCTCAATCAGGAGAACTATGATAAGTTCGTAACTGTTTGTAAGACAGATTCAGCTCCTGTTTCTTCAGAAGAAACAACAGTAGCTCCTACAACTGAAGAGGCTACAACAGTTGCTCCTACAACTGAAGAGGTTACAACAGTTGCTCCTACAACTGAAGAGGCTACAACAGTAGCTCCTACAACTGAAGAGGCTACAACAGTAGCTCCTACAACTGAAGAGCCGACTGAAGTTCCTACAACAGAAGAAGCTACAACAGCTCCTGCAACAGAGCCTACAACAGTAGCTCCTACAACAGAGCCTACAACAGAGCCTGCTCCTGCAGCAGATCCTATTTATGTAGTAGCCGGTTCAGAAGAATTTGCCGGTCTTAAGTGGATTGGTGATCCTGTAGGCGGTGCTCAGAATGTTATGACAAAAGACGGCGACTTGTACACAAAGACATTCACTGCAACTCCTGCAGGCAAAGACTATCAGATTAAGGTAGTTAAGAATGTAGAAGGTACAGATCCTGAAACAGGCGACAAAGTTTGGAATCAGACTTGGTTTGGTATCGGCGAAGAATACAAAGATAACCTCACATTCAATGTAACAGATACTTGTGATGTAACAGTAACATTCAATCCTGCTACAAACGAAATTAATGTAACAGGTGACAACGTTAAGGTTGTTACAGATCTCGAAGTTGAGTATATTACAGCAGTAGGTAACGGCTACGAAGGCTGGCTCAACGGTGTAGCATGGGGTGTTGATGCTGCTTCAAACAAGATGGATAAGATTGCTGATAAAGTTTATAAGATTTCTTATACAAATGTAGTATCATCAGACAGCTATGAATTTAAGTTTGCTGCAAACGGTTCATGGGCTGCTAGCTGGGGTCTTCCGGCAGAAGAGAACGGTGCTCCTGTTGGCGAAAACTATGCTCTTACATACAACGGTGAGAATATGGCTCTCGATACAGTAGCTCTTGGTTATGAAGAGGGTACACCCTTAGATGTAACACTTACACTTGACCTTACAAACTTTGACTATCCTTCAAAGCAGGGTGCAAAGGCATTTATTCAGGTTACACCTCAGGCTCCTTCTGACGAAGCTACAATCACAGCTTCTTCAAACATCTGCCAGGCTAACGGCACAGGCACATACAAGGTTGGCGACAAGGTATCTGTTTACTATGTTCTTGATACTAAGGACGCTCAGGTAGAGGATGTTCAGTGGAAACTCTCATTCGACAAGGATGCACTTGAACTCAACTCACTTACAATGCCTGCAATCAATGATGGCCTTGTCAACACTGACAGCTATGAAGGTAACGCTTCAAGTCTTTCACTTTACGACTTTGCCGGCGGTAAGAAGCTCGTTGAGGCTGTATTTACTGTAAAGGCAGCAGGTGAAACAAAAGTAAACCTTAATGTTGTTGATCTTACACTTGCTAAGCTCAACGCTGATACAGGTCATGCAGATGAAGGCTCAGAGTACGAGGCAGTTGTTAACAGCGACATTGCTAATGATATCTTTGATAACATTAACTCAGAGGCTAAGGTAGAAGCTTATGTTGAGCCTACTACAACAGAGCCTGCAACAACAGAGCCTACAACAACAGAGCCTACAACAGTAGCTCCTGAAACAACAGAGCCTACAACAGTAGCTCCTGAAACAACAGAGCCTACAACAGTAGCTCCTGAAACAACAGAGCCTACAACAGTAGAGCCTGCAACAGTAGCTCCTGAAACAACAGAGCCTACAGATGCTCCTGCAACAGTAGCTCCTACTACACCTGATGCTACATCTGGTTCACAGGCTGCAGCAAATGGTCAGTCAACAGCTGACACAGCTACTCCTGACACACCGGCTAACGGCCCAAGCAGCAATGCAGTACAGACAGGCAATGCTTCTATGGCAATAGTTATCCTCTTAGCTCTTATTTCTGCTACAGGTGTTGTTTATTTCACAAGAAAGAGATTCACAAAGTAATTTGAATTTCTGATTGTAAAAAATTGTTGACGATGTTGACGGTTTTAAAAAAATAATTTTTCACCCCTCGGTGCTCCGAGGGGTGTTTTTGTTTAACCTCCTTTTAATTGGATGTTTTTGCAGTCGAAAATTTTGGTCGTAAATTTTCACACAAAATTCATTGAAAATTGTGAATATATTCATTGAAATTTTTTTTGTAATGATATATAATAGAAACATCAAACTAAAGGAATGAAAAAAATGTCTAAAAAAATAAAAAGTATTCTTTCAATTCTATTTGTCGCAATTATGACAGCGTCATGCTTTTGTATTCCTGTTAATGCTGCCGATGATGATTTGAAAATCAAAATCTCGTCTGATGACAAAGATTCCGTAACTGCCAAGGTTGGTGATACTGTAAAGTATGCGGTCTATATGTCGCAGACCAATGAAAAGGTAATCGGCATTCAGATGAGCTTCTTCTATGATGACGCTTATTTAAAAATGGATGCTGATTCGGTTAAATGTGAAAGCTTTCCTAACTCAGTGGGCAACACGGCTTTGAAGAATTATTATATCTTTACATGGACAGATGTACAGAACCCTGTGACGCTTAATTCAAACAAATCTCTTGTTTCCGCAGAATTTAAGGTTCTCAAGGGCGGTGAAACCGATCTTTCATACTTTATTTCTGACATCTACGGTGATGATATGACTTACCTAAAGTCTTATAAGATTACCTGTAAGCTTTGGGTAAACGGTGAAGAGGTTAAGCAGGATGCAGTTCCGATTGTTGATGAAAAGAAAGCAAGCGAAAACAAACTTCAAGGCGACTTCATAAACTATGTTGACGGTATGGGTGAGGAGAATACTCCTAACAAAGATGACCATAAATCTGTAATTGTTGAGAAAAGATACATTGCAACCCAGAAAAGCACCTCAGTTGTTGATGTTACAAAGACTGTTGAAACATCAACAAACGGTTCGGGTTCGGGTTCAAGCACAACAATTATTATCATCGTTGCGATAGCGGTCGTATTGCTTGCAGCAGGTGCGATAATTCTTGTAAAGAAGAAAGACGATAAGAAAAAATCGGATTCGTTAGGTAATGTAAATTCGGACGAAAATAACGAAAATTGATATCATCTTTGAGTTTAATAGATAAAAATTCATATATTGTCGCTAAATACACAAAATTGTAACTTCAATTTTGTGTATTTTTTTGCTTCCATATAAATTAAAAAGATTGCATTTTTCAATTTTTTGTTATATAATTAGTGCATACCGATAGAAATCGGAAATTTTTTTTGGAGGAGATTCAAATGTCAAAAAAACTTATTAGTATCATTTTGTCATGTGTTCTCGTTGCTTCACTTGCAGTTGTAGGTGTTGTAAGCGTTTCAGCAGCTGTTGACAATGATGGTCGCTACGTTCCGAGTAAGGGCGTAACAGAAACAAACAGAATATACTTCTTTATGCCTGAGTCATGGAAGAGTGAAAAGTTCAATGCATCAGACGCCGGTGCATACTGGTGGAGCGGTACAGACGCTTGCGAGGCTAAAGACGGTTCTGCAAAGGGTGCTCCGTGGCCGGGATACAAGATGCAGGTTTACGATGCAGACGCTAACCTCTTCTATATTGACCTTCCTGCAGATGTACCTAATATTATTTTCAACAACTTCCTTGACGGCGGTGAGAAATATACTGATGGAACTTATCAGTACAGCAAGGAACAGTACGAGGCTGCTGCTCAGACAAAGGATGCGACTTGTCAGTACTATTCGGATGGTGATGACGAATACTATGACAATATGTTAGACAGTGAGTTCTGGACAAAGGCTCAGGAGGCTGTTGAGGGTAATGATAAGTCGTTCCTCGGCAACTTCAAGGATAACTTCTTTATCGAGACAGAGTATGACCTCGGTATCTCAATGACATTCGATAACATGATTTTCGTTATTGATCCTGAAAACTCTGATGTTAATGATCTCAGCGGTAAGGTATCTTACGGCGGTAACTTCTACTTCTTCTATGGTAAGAACGCAGATGGCAAATATGAGTACGGCGGACTTCCTAACTATGAAATGGCTAAGGATAATGGTGTAGTCAATGTTCTTGACAAAGATGCTAAACCTGCTACACCTATACAGCCGAATAAGCCACAAGTTCCGGACGACAACAACGGTGCCAACAATAACGGTGCCAACAACAACGGTGGCAACACAAACCCAACTGCTACAGTTCCCGCTCCTGATAAGAATGCTACATCTTCAGCAGATTCAGTTTCTACATCAGACACAACACCTACAAGTGACAACGGCGCAGTTCAGACAGGCGTTGCAACAGCAGCTGCAGCTCTCGCAGTTGTTCTTATTGCAGGCGGTGCAGTTCTTTACACACGCAAGAGATTTGAATAATCTCACTTGAATAATTATATATAAATATAATTGCTTATGCCCTCCAATCGGAGGGCATTTTTGCTTTACTGTTTATTATTTGTTCTCTTATGTATGACTGAATAAGCGGAAATTACGTATGAAAATATGCCAAAATTCCGTAAAATGCAAATTTGGTGGAATTTAACACAAAAATTTGGTTGTTATTACATTGAGATTAAGACTCAAAATTCCCTGTAACACTTGATTTTTACTGTGTTTTATACTATAATAAGCATACAGATGCAAGTATGGTGTCGGAAATTCATAAGGAGGATATTTAAAATGTCCAAAAAAGTTATAAGTCTTTTATTGGCTGTTATGCTTACAATGGCAATGATTGCAGTTGCTGCAGTCAGCGTTTCTGCCGATACGGACGATGAAGGCAGATATGTTCCTTCTGAAGGCACGAAGACTTACCGTATATATTTCTATAAACCTGCTTACTGGGAAAACGAGTTCGCATCAGATACAGATATTTTTTGGCAGAGCGGTTCTGACAGCCCTTCTGCTTTCCCCGGTTACTGTGCTCAGAAAGCCGATGTCCCGAATGTATACTATTGTGATGTTCCGACGGATGTTGACAATGTAATCTGGAATAATGTTATTGACGGAGCTGATGGCTCAAGCAATTCTGAGATTGCTCCTGCTTATAAGACAACCGATATAGCTTTGGTCGGTTATGATGCTAAAAAATCCGCCTATTATCCTGAAGGTGTAAAAAACTTTGATAATATGATTTATGTCATCAATCCCGACAGCACATCTGTTGACGATGAGGGCAAATCAGTCTGTTCAGGTGAATGGTTCTACTACTACGGTAACGGCGAGTACGGTACTGTTCCTGTAAAGGAAAAGCTTAAGAGCGGTGATTATTACGGCGAAGACGGTGTGTTTCCCACAGAATACACTGCCTTGGAGGAAACAACAACTGCTCCTTCCGCAAAAGCTGCGACAGAACCGGCGGCTACAGAGTCTGCTGTCGAATCAACTGCTGCAACTTCGCCTTCCGAAGCTTCTTCGCTTGCACTCACAGTTAATGCAACATCAAATTATTTTCCGATGGCAACTGCACAGTACAACCCGACTACAAATCAGGTAACGGTTACATACAATTTTGAGTCCGCTGAGAATGTTCTTGACACGCAGTGGTACATTTCGTATGACACGGCAATTCTTTCCCTTTCAAAAGATAACAATGTAAAATCTGTTTGTCCTGTAATGAACGGCAAGGGCGCTTATGTCAACTTGTGTGATGAGGATGACGGCACAGGTTATGTTAGATTCTGTGCAAGCGACCTTTCGCTCTATAATTTCAGTGAAAAAACTCCTTTTGCAAGGATTGTTTTTGATGTAAAGGATATTTCAAAGGTCGCTCCGGTTTCTACAACTGTTGACCTTGTTGTTCAGGTACTTCGTGTTTCTGAGCTTGATCCTGACACCGAAATGACAGATAGTGACAAGGAAGTTGTTCTTGTTGATAAGGAAATTGTAAAAAAAGACCCTGTTGCCACTGCAAAGGTTGACCTTTCTACAATGCTTACACTTTCAACTTATGTTGAGCCTGCTACAACTACTGCTCCTACTACGGTTGAAACGACAGAGACTCCGTCAACAGAATCTTCAACAGCGACTTCTCAAGCGGCTTCAACCGAGAAACCAACGCAAATCCCTGCGCAGACTTCTGCGACAGAATTTGTAACAGAGAAAATCAATTCAACATCCGACACTCCCGATACACCCGACAGCAACGGCGGCAATGACGGCGTTGTCCAGACAGGTGAAGCTCCTCTGGCTGTTGTAATTCTTACACTTCTCATCGGCTCAACTTGTGTAATGTTCGTTCTCCGCAAGAAGGAAGAAATCCTTTAACGGCTGATAAAGACTAATAATTAAGAGGGCTGACCAAACAAAGGTCAGCCCTCTTTCTGTGCCATGATTGAGGTTTAAAATCCTGATAAAAATACAAAAAAACAGCTCCACTATTTTTTAGTGGAGCTGTTTCGTAATCTGTAAAATCAGTTAGCTCTGGTAACCTTACCTGAACGCAAACAACGGGTGCAAGCATATACACGCTTTGGTGAACCGTCAACAATAGCCTTAACACGCTGTACGTTGGGCTTCCATGTTCTGTTTGATCTTCTGTGTGAGTGAGATACCTTAATACCGAACTTTACATCCTTACCGCAGAATTCACATTTTGCCATGCGTCTGCACCTCCTTAAAGAAAACTAATTCTATTTCTAACTTTGTTATAATAACAGAAATTGAGAAAAAATGCAAGTGTTTTTTGAAAATTTCTTAACTTGTTTTTTGCTCTTGTAATTTTTGACGATATATTATATAATTAAAAATAAATATAGTTACACGATTGTTACCTAAAATTTTGAATTTAAGGAGGCTCTTATGCTCTCATTATTACTTAACGGAATCAGAAACGGCAATCTCGACTTCGGTGCCGTAATTGCCGAAATATTGGCTGTGCTTGTCATCATATTTTTAATTCTCCCATTCCATGAATGGGCGCACGCTTTCACGGCGTCACTTCTCGGCGACAAGGCTGTAAAGGGCAGAGGCAGACTTTCACTCAATCCGCTCAGCCACATTGACCCTATGGGTGCCTTGTGTATGCTTTTGTTCGGATTCGGTTGGGCAAAGCCTGTTCCGATTGATCCGAGAAATTTTAAAAATCCAAAGGTCGGTATGGCAATCACCGCAATTATGGGACCGATTGCAAATATCGTTGCCGCATTGGCAGGACTTCTCATTTATTATCCGATTATCCTTTTTACAGGCGCATTTCCGCTTTCGACAATCGGAGGATATGTTGTTCAATTCTTGAGCTTCTACATTTCGTGCAATGTCGGACTTGCAGTGTTCAACCTTATTCCCATTCCTCCGCTTGACGGTTCAAAGGTTCTCTTTGTATTTTTGCCCGACAAGGCTGTTGAGTTTTTTTACAGATATCAGATGTATTTTTTCATCGGTCTTTTTGTTCTCCTATATGTAGGAGTTCTCAACACACCGATTAACTGGGTGAGCAATCAGATACTTGACTTCATCAGCTGGCTTGCAAGCCTGCCGTATATGCCGTTTGTCGGTTAATTTAATCATCCGCAACAAAAATTACAACAAAGAAATTATCTATGGAAACACAACAACTTCAATATAAGCTGTCGGCATTTGAAGGACCTCTTGACCTTTTGCTGACGCTGATTTCTAAAAACAAAATAGATATTTACGACATCAGCATTTCCGAATTGCTCGATCAGTACATGGAGCAGATTAATATGATGCAGGAAAATCAGATGGATATCGCATCGGAATTTCTGACAATGGCGTCAAGGCTTGTTTATATCAAGTCTGTAATGCTCCTGCCAAAATATGAGGAAGAGGCTGAAGAACTCAAGAAAGAACTTTCGGGACAGCTTCTTGAATATGCAGTCTGCCGTGAAATGGCGGCAAAGCTGGGCGATATTTATGACTTTGACAGTTTTTACAGAGAGGCTTCTCCAGTTGAATTTGACTTGACTTACAACCGTATTCATCCGAGTGAGGATATTGCAAAGGCATATGTCAGCGCAGTCGGACGAGGCAAGCGTAAGCTTCCGCCGTCAAAAGACGCATTTTCGGGTATTGTGTCGCATAAAATCGTGTCGGTAAACAGTAAGATTATTCATCTTATGAGAAGACTCTGGCACGGCAAAAGGCTTGAATATCACGAAATTTTTGAGGTGTGCGAGGGCAAAAGCGACCTTGTGGCAACATTTCTTGCAACGCTGGAGCTTGTAAAGGGTAAGCGTATCAGAATTGAGGGCAGTGGTGAAAATGCCGTTGTTCATATGATTGAGGATAAAAACGCAATGCCTTTGCCACAGGTTGACGAGGACGAAAACAATGAAAATGAGGAGGTGCAGTAATGGCTGTTGAAAATATTCGTGGTGCGATTGAGGCGATTTTGTTCGCAAACGGTGCGTCGGTTGAATTTTCCCGAATAGCGCAGGCACTTGAAATTTCCGAAAAAAAGGTTAAAGAGCATATTTCTGCACTGATTGATGATTATGAGGCAGCAGGACGGGGCATAACTATAATATTGCTTGACAATTCCTGTCAGATGGTTTCAAAAAAGGAATTTGCTCCGCAGATTCGTACCGTTATGGATTTGAGGAGGAACACTCCGCTTTCACAGGCGGCTCTTGAGGTTCTTGCAGTTGTTGCATACAATCAGCCTGTTACAAAGGCTTTTGTCGAGCAGGTGCGCGGTGTTGATTGCAGTGGTGTAATCGGCAGTTTGACAACAAAGGGACTTGTTGAAGAAAAGGGCAGACTTGAGCTTCCCGGCAGACCGTTGCTTTACGGCACAACCGAAAACTTTTTGCGTTGCTTTAACATTTCAAGTCTTGACGAGCTTCCTCCGCTCCCCGAGAGTGATGAGGACAAGGAGTCCGAAGAAAACGGTGAAGAACAGGAAAAGACTGAAAACGGCAATGAGCAGATTGATTTGTTTGCCGATCAGCCTGTTGACAGGCAGTAAAATTTAGGGGGAATTCCCTTTGCTTTGGCTATATATCCTACTCGGAATTGTGCTGTTTATTGCGCTTGTGATGTTTATTCCGATTACTTTGCGTGCATCATATAAAGAGAAGTTTTGGTGTGCCGTGTATATCGGCTTTGTAAAGCTGCAGCTTGTGCCGGCAAAGCCTAAAAAAGAAAAGAAGAAGAAAGTTAAAAAACAAACTCCGAAAACCGAACAGCCTAAAAAAGCGACAGAAAAAAAGTCGAGCCTTATTAAAAAATACGGCATTGAGTGGCTTTTGAACCTGATAAAAAAAGTTGCAGAGCTTGCAGTATCTGCATTGCAGGATTTTTTCAGTCACATACTGGTTAAAAAATTGTCGCTGAGTATCAGCGTTGCAGGTGACGATGCGGCTGACACGGCTATAAAATACGGCAAGTACTGTGCCGTTGTTTATCCGGCAGTAGGCACAATTGTCCGTGTTGTAAAATGCAAAGGCTACGGAGTTGACATAAATCCGAATTTTTCGGAAAAAGCAGAAACAGAAATTAACTTTGACTTTGCCGCAAGAATTTTCGCATTCCGACTTATCGGTCTTGCCGTTAAGCACGGAATCAAGGGACTTAAGCTTCTTGCAGAAGTGAAAAACAAACTATAAATAACTGATGATTTATATAAATATAAAAAGGAGAATGGCTATGGAACATCCTATCGGTAATCTGATGAATACTACAATGGAAAAAATTAAGGAAATGATTGATGTCAATACTATCATCGGCGATCCAATTACCTCGCCTGACGGTACACTCATCATTCCTGTTTCAAAGGTAAGCTACGGCTTTGCGTCAGGCGGTTCTGATTTGCCCACAAAAAAAGAAAACAAGGACTGCTTTGGCGGCGGAAGCGGTGCGGGTGTTACTATTCAGCCTGTTGCCTTTCTTACCGTTTATCAGGGCGATGTAAGGCTTGTTTCCGTTGATAGTGAAGAAGGCACAGCCGACAAGCTCGTTAATATGATTCCCGATGTTCTCAAAAAAGTAAAGGGAGTTTTCAAAAAGGATAAGAGCGAATCCGCAGACGATTTTTCCGAAATCACACAGGACGATATTGACGGCTGATTCGTAATATTGCAACACCCCTCGGCATAGATTTATGCAGGGGGTGTCCTTATGAAAAAAATAATCTCGCTTGCGGTGTGCTTTGTTGTGCCGTTTGTGCTTATGGGCGCAAAAACTGCGGAGAATACTCCTCCCACAACTTCTGCACAGGCATTTGTTCTTTATTGTCCCGATAACAACACGGTTATCTGCTCAAAAAATGCAGATGAAAAAATGAAGCCTGCGAGCACTACAAAAATTATGACATCTCTCATAACGCTTGAGGAGGCGGCATCCTGTAACAGCGAAGTAATCTTCAAACAGGAAATGGTTGCCGAGGGCAGTTCGATGTATCTTAAAGTCGGTGAAAAAGTCCGACTTTCGGACCTTGCGTCAGGAATGATGATGGCGTCGGGCAATGATGCGGCGAATGCGGCGGCATATACGATTTCGGGCAGTCCCGAAAAGTTTTCACAGCGAATGAATGAAAAGGCAGAGCAAATCGGTATGACGAATACCCATTTTGTAACGCCGAGCGGACTTGACGACGAAAACCATTACTCAAGTGCAAAGGATATGGCTATGCTTATGTCATATGCACTTGAAAATGACGATTTTGCAAATCTTACGGCTAAGAAGAGCGTGACTGTTGAATTTCTTGAACCGAAATCAAAGAAAACCGCATATGCAAATCATAACAGGCTTTTGTCGCTTTATCCCTACTGTACAGGCGGAAAAACAGGCTATACAACGGCGGCAGGGCGGTGCCTTGTTTCCTCTGCAAAAAAAGACGGTGTAACGCTTGTGTGTGTCACTCTGAATGACCGCAACGATTGGAATGACCATATTTCTCTTTATGATTACGCTTTTGAAAAGTACAGGGGAGTTGACTGCAAGGACGCTGACTTTTGTGCCGATATTCCGTGCGTGGGCGGTGATAAGAACGGCGTAACGGTTACAGGTGAGAAGAACAACACAATCGTTTTAAAGCGTGAGGACTGCGATAAAATCAAGAAGAAAATCTATATAGACAGCTTTTTGTACGCTCCGATTGAAAAGAACGAGTCGGTCGGCAGAATTGAATACACACTCGGCGGAAAGCTGCTTTATAAATGCAGCATTGTTGCAGGCGAAAAGATTAAATCGGATAAAAAGAGTGTGTCAATATTTTCGGCAATAGGAAATCTGTTTTCGTGACAGCTTAAATATACAGAAAATTTTAATAAAAAGGAATTTACATATGGCTAAAATTGAACCTATAAGACTTCAGAAATTCATAGCGCAATGCGGCATTGCATCAAGGCGAAAGGCCGAGGAGCTTATTCTCGGCGGTCATGTCAAGGTGAACGGCAAAACCGCAATTCTCGGCGATAAGGTTCTTCCTACAGACAAGGTGTTTGTAAGAGGCAAGAGGATTATTGTGCCGAAGGGCGGTAATTACCGATATATTATGCTCAACAAGCCCCGTGGATTCATTACCACAATGAATGATGAGCGTGGCAGAAAGTGTGTTGCACAGCTTGTTGAGAATGTCGGCGAGCGAGTTTATCCGATCGGCAGACTTGACAAAGACAGCGAGGGTATGCTTGTTTTTACAAATGACGGTGACTTTGCAAACAAGGTTATGCACCCGAAAAACAATGTTTACAAGATTTACAGAGTAACCGTTCGACCGTCAATTGACGAGGATCAGCTTGTAAAGCTTGAAACAGGCGTTGAGCTTGACGGCAGGAAAACAGCTCCCGCATATGTCCGTGTAATCCACAAGGAACAGGGCAGAGTAGTTCTTGAAATGATTCTTCACGAGGGTAAGAACCGTGAAATCAGAAGAATGTGCGAGGCTGTCGGGCTTGAGGTTGCAAGACTCAAACGCACCCAGATCGGCGGTGTAAAAATGGGTATGCTTAAACAGGGCGACTGGAGAGATTTGACCGAACAAGAGGTTAAAAAACTGCTTGCAAACCCGTTTTTAAACGGCAAACAGCTTTAATTTTCCGTTTTTGAAAAATACTTCCGAAACGGTCAATAAAACTATTCGTTAATTCGACAATAAATTAAAGGTTTTCACGGAATAACTATTAAATGTGTTCAAAATTGAAATAGTACAGCGTGTTTTTCTTGTACTTTTGAAGATTATAGAGTATAATGTATGTGTAGAAAATTAGTATGCACGCTCAGTTTTCGTGCATATTCAATACATGGTATTGGAGGATTTTAAGATGAGTATTGAAAAGATCAATCAGGCAAAGGCTGAAATTGCCGCAACTTCCGCTTATAAGACAATTACGGCGTTTTTTGATGCAGACAGCTTTTGTGAAATTGATGCCTTTGCAAAATCCGGTGAAGGTTTTGCCGAGGTTGTTGCAGGCTTTGGAACAGTAGAAGGTATGCCTGTTTATGCGTTTGCACAGAACAGCGACATTTGCGGCGGTGCCATGAGTAAGGCACAGGCGGCCAAGCTTAAAAAGCTGTATGGTCTTGCACTCAAGACAGGCGCTCCTGTTGTAGGTTTCTATGACAGCGTTGGCGGCAGACTTAATCAGGGTACAGAGCTTCTCGCAGGTTGCGGTGATGTTCTCAATGCGGCTGCGTCACTTTCCGGTGTTGTACCGCAGATTTCGGTTGTTCTCGGCACTTGCCTCGGAACAAACGCTCTTAACGCCGCAAGCGCAGACATCGTTATCATGAGCAAAGACGCACAGCTTTCACTTTCGGTAACAGGCAAGCATTCCGATGCCGCTTACAATGCTGAAAACGGTATTGCCTCAATCGTTTGTGACGATGCAGACAAGGCAATCAAGGCTGCAAAGGAACTTATCCTTTATCTTCCGTCAAATAACCTCACAATGGCTCCTCAGTCATTTGAAGAAGCTCCTGCAGAGGACGGTTGCGGTTGTGTAGTCAGCAGAACAGTTGACGGCAACAGCATTGTAAAGCTCTTCAATGATTACGGCAAGGAAGCAAATGTTCGTTTTGCAAGACTCGGCGGTCAGGTTGTAGGTATTGTTGTTACAAAGGGCAAGGAGCTTGGTTGCAAGTCTGCAAACAAGGTTGCAAAGTTTGTTCGTTTCTGCGACGCTTTCTCACTCCCTGTTGTAACATTCGTAAACTGCCCGGGCTTTGAGTCAATCAAGTCGGCAACAAAGGCGTCAGCCGCTTATGCTGAGGCAACAACAGTTAAGATTTCTGTTGTTACAGGCAAGGCAATCGGTTCAGGCTATGTTGCTCTTGCAGGCACAGGCGCTAATGCAGATGTTGTTTACGCACTTCCCGATGCGGTTATTTCACCTGTTAATGTTGAGGCTGCCGCATTCATTATGGCTCCCGAAGTTATGAATGTTGCCACAGATAAGCAGGCTGAGGTTGCTCAGAAGTTTGCTGACGAGAATCTTTCTGCTTACAATGCCGCTCAGAACGGCTATGTTGACGGTATTGTTGAAGAAGCTCAGCTCCGTCAGACTCTTATTTCTGCTCTTGATATGCTCTCGGGCAAGCGTGTTTCAACACTTTCAAAGAAGCATTCAACTATCTGATAAATGATTACTTGTTAAAATAAAAGGGGATACTAAAAATGAAGAATTTAAGAATTACAGTAAACGGTAACGCATATGATGTTCAGGTTGAAGAACTCGGTGGCTCTTCAGCTCCCGCAGCAGCCGCTCCTGCTCCTGCAGCCGCTCCCGCTCCTGCAGCAAAGCCTGCAGCTCCCGCAGGCGCTCAGGGTTCTGTTGTTGTAAAGGCTCCTATGCCCGGTACAGTTGTTAATGTTGTTGTTTCGGCAGGACAGGCTGTTAAGGCCGGAGATGACCTCGTATTCATCGAGGCTATGAAGATGGAAACTCCCGTTAAGGCTCCGCAGGATGGCACAGTTGCAACGGTTGATGTTGCAAAGGGTGAGTCAGTTGACTCAGGTAAGGTTCTCGTAACACTTAACTAATCAATAATTCGGAGAAAGGGATGCTGTAAAATGGCAAAAAAAATCAGAGTTACCGAAACTGCTCTGCGTGACGCTCATCAGTCACTCATTGCAACAAGAATGACAACAGAGGAAATGCTCCCTGTTCTTGACAAACTCGATAAAATCGGTTATTACTCACTCGAATGCTGGGGCGGTGCAACATATGACTCATGCCTCAGATTCTTAAACGAAGATCCGTGGGACAGACTCCGCACAATCAGAGAGCATTGCCCTAACACAAAGCTCCAGATGCTTTTCAGAGGACAGAATATGCTCGGTTATCGTCACTATGCCGATGACTGCGTTGAGTACCTTGTTCAGCGTTCAATCGCAAACGGTATTGACATTATCCGTATTTTTGATGCTCTTAACGACATCAAGAATCTTAAAACAGCTATCAAGGCCGCTAATAAAGAAGGCGGTCATGCACAGGTTGCTATCAGCTACACAACAGGTCCTGTATTCACAGATGAATACTATGTTGAGTATGCTAAGAGAATTGCAGACGCAGGTGCAGATTCAATCTGTATCAAGGATATGGCTGCTCTTCTTACTCCGACAAGAACCGAAAGCCTTGTAAAGGCTATCAAAGCCGCTGTTCCGGAGCTTCCGCTTCAGCTCCACACCCACTACACATCAGGTCTTGCATCAATGTGTCTTTTAAAGGGTGTTGAGGCAGGTGCCGACGGCATTGACACAGCAATCAGCCCACTCGCTCTCGGTACATCACACGCTCCGACAGAGTCAATGGTTGCCGCTCTTTCAGGCACAGAGTTCGACACAGGTCTTGACCTTAAACAGTTCTCTGACATTCGTGCTTACTTCATGACTCTTCGTGAGAAGTACATCAAGTCAGGACTTCTTGATCCTAAGATGCTCGCAACTGACGCTAACGCTCTTATCTATCAGGTTCCCGGCGGTATGCTTTCCAACCTTCTTTCACAGCTCAAGCAGGCCGGTAAAGAAGACAAGCTTGACGAAGTTCTTGCAGAAGTACCCCGTGTTCGTAAGGATTCAGGTTATCCTCCGCTTGTTACTCCGACATCACAGATTGTCGGCACACAGGCTGTATTCAATGTAATCACAGGCAAGCGCTACTCAATGTGCACAAACGAGTTCAAGGGACTTGTTGCCGGTGAGTACGGTACAACTCCAATGCCGATTGATCCTCAGTTTCAGAAGAAGATTATCGGTGACAAGAAGATTATTAAAGGCCGTCCTGCAGATCAGCTTAAGCCTGAGCTTGATAAGCTCCGTGGCGAGATTGAGCAGTGGATTGAACAGCCTGAGGATGTTCTTTCTTATGCACAGTTCCCGAAGGTTGCCCTCGACTTCTTTGAAAAGAGAAGAAATGCCAAGGTTGGCATCAACGGCGACAAGCTTGACAAGAAAAATATGGTTCACCCAGTTTGATTTGATAACAAAAATTAACATTTATGCCACTTTCGCTATGAAAGTGGCATTTTCATTTGAGCAGAATTATTCTTGCTAAATTTTTAGCAACTATATTGCATTACATATATTTTAGCGGTATAATGATGTAAATTGAATATCTGTTGCATATACCATTATTACTGATAGAATAAATAAAAGGTGAGGAAATAAAAATGAAAAAACTTTTAACTGCATTGATAGCATTTGTAATGTGCTTTTCGGTTGTAACAACGGCTTTTGCGGCTACACCTGATGAAGCTTCTGATTCAGACTTGATTTCAGATATTAAACAGGCTATGTTAGATACATATTATGGCGATGAAAAGCCTGATTTTATTGAAGTAAGAATATATGGTACAGCCAGTGACGGTGGTGTGTATTTTGATTTTATTGACAGTTTTACACACTGGGCAGATGAAGTGGAATTTGATTTAGGAAATTATACTATTTCTTATCCGAGCGATTGTCCTGTTATGTTATATAAAAATAATAAAGTATATACATTGTCTGATGCCTATGAAACAGGTGCAATTGATGATGATATGCTCTATGAATTATACACTTGGGGAAATCTTTGGGGAAAGATGGATATCATCCAAAAGGGCGAAAATTCATCTCTCATTTTTAAAATCAAAAGAGAATTTATAGATACATACTATGACGGCAAAGCACCTGAGTATCTCAACATTGAAATTGTTGGCAGAACAAGTGACGGCGGAGTATATTTTAAACACAGCGTAGGCGGCGGTATTGATGTAATGGTTGAAGAAACAATCGGCGATTATACTTACAGCTATACTCACGGCAATGATGCTATGCTTTATAAGAATGGCAATGTTTACTCAATTAAAGAGGCTTATGAAAGCGGAATTATTGACGATAGTATTCTTGAAGAATTGTCAAAAATGAATTTTGGTTTGAAATCTAATAAACCGAATACAACTGTTCCTACTGAGCCTACAACTACGGTTGCAACAGTTGACGAACCTGTAACAGTACCCGATACAACTTCTGCAACTTCGGCAACTAAGCCTGTTTCAACAAGCGACACAGCAACAAAGGACACGCCGAGCAATTCACAGAACAACAGTGGTGCAGTTCAGACAGGACAGAACAGCATTGCAATATTCCTTGCAGCTGCAATGCTTGCAGGTTGTGCAGTAATTTTTGCAAAACGCAGAAATTATTTTAAATAATTCAAAACATCAACAGAATATATAAAATAAACCGTTCTCGCTTTTGTGAACGGTTTATTTGTTTTAGCTTAAAAATTTGTGATAGTTTATCAAGATGTATTGCTTTTTATATCATTTAATGCTACAATTAACTTGCATAAAAATTTAGCGAAAGTTTTTAATAATGCGTAGAATATTTACAAAGTGAGGGATAGATATGAAAAAGTTTTTACCTATAGCTATGGCGGCGGTAATGTCGATGTCTGCGGTTGCGGTTTCGGCAGTTTCTGCAAATGCGGTTGAACCGCTAAACACACCCGTGCAGTATGCACAGGTTGCAAGGGCAAGCTTGGCAACACCAAAAATTTCAAAGGCTGAAAGCGTTTACGGCGGTGTAAAGCTTACATGGAACAAAGTAAGCGGTGCGGCTAAGTACAGAGTTTACTACAAGGGTCGTAAAGGTTGGACACGAATGGTCGATACAACTTCAACCTCATATATCGACAAGGATGTTTCATCGGGCAGGAATTACACCTATACTGTAAGATGTATTTCTGCTGACGGAAAGAGCTTTACAAGCGGTTATGATTCAAAGGGGACAACTGTAAAATATATTGCTGCCCCCGAAATTTCAAAGCTTGAAAATGTAAACGGCGGTGTGAAAATCTCTTGGGGCAAAGTGAACGGTGCGGCTAAATACAGAGTTTACTACAAGGGCCGTAAAGGTTGGACTCGAATGGTCGATACAACTTCAACCTCATATATCGACAAGGATGTTTCATCGGGCAGGAATTACACCTATACTGTAAGATGTATTTCTGCTGACGGAAAGAGCTTTACAAGCGGTTATGATTCAAAGGGGACAACTGTAAAATATATTGCTGCCCCCGAAATTTCAAAGCTTGAAAATGTAAACGGCGGTGTGAAAATCTCTTGGGGCAAAGTGAACGGTGCGGCTAAATACAGAGTTTACTACAAGGGCCGTAAAGGTTGGACTCGAATGGTCGATACAACTTCAACCTCATATATCGACAAGGATGTTTCATCGGGCAGGAATTACACCTATACTGTAAGATGTATTTCTGCTGACGGAAAGAGCTTTACAAGCGGTTATGATTCAAAGGG
>CDZT01040989.1_pt1 | contig 28733 bp, 28 predicted proteins | sample 557531 | NCBI WGS metagenome assembly CDZT01 (sample SAMEA3182066, study PRJEB8094) | gut metagenome | biome: human; feature: gut; material: Stool; isolation source: human stools | place: Canada | collected 2013-03-05
TATCGACGAATACTATAGGCATCTCTCGTAAAATAGAGGCAGCAGGGAGGTGCGTCATGGATAAGCACTACAAGGATTACATCCAGATCGGGTTGAATATCATGCGATACCGCAAGGAGCAGGGGCTGACACAGGATCAGCTTTCCGAGATGGCGGGTTATTCGCGCAATCATTTGCAGCGCGTGGAAACTGCCGTCTGCAAGCCAACGGTCGGTCTGCTGCTGGATGTGTCGGAGGTTCTCGGCGTTCCGGTGGAACGGCTGATGGAAATACGGAAATAAGACGAGCGTCTGCTTCGGCAGGCGCTTTTTACATCCCCATCTGCGGTTCCTGTGTCTGCTCCTGCTGCTGTTCCGGAATTGGCTCGTGCAGCGGACCGAAGTCCGCGCGGTTGACCATGCCGTAGGGTGTGATCTCCGCGCCATACTGCTTGAGGACGTCTTCTGCGTAGGCTTCGCGGTTCAGATGCTTGTAGATCAGATCTGCATCTCTGCCGCCGAGAACGAAGTCCAGCTCGTCGCGCACCAGCGCATCCTTGTCGCGGATTTTTGTCTCGAAGCAGTATTGCGGCAGCTTTTCAATGCGGTCGAAGACATCGTCCAGTGATTCGCACTGCGTCGCGCCGACTACAGCCTTGAATTTTGTAAGCTGTCCATTGGCTTTCAGTTCCTGAAGAGCCTGCGCCAGTTCGTTGATCCTCGGAAGATCTTCCACATCGGTCAGCATGGTGTTCAGCCGCGGTACGATGGCATCGCAGCCGGTGAACTGCGCGTCGAACCATTCCGGTGCATCGAGTTCTTTTTGGACTTCCTGCATCCGCTGTTCTGTTGCAGGCAAGTCCAGAACGGCTGTTCTCTGCTCGTTTTCGTGGTTCATAAGCGTCAGGCGGATCATATAGAAAATTTCCCGCTGCGGTTCGAAGTCTGGCAGCGGCTGCAATTCCTCCGTGCGGACAACGTAGCCGTGCGGGGTGAACACACCGGCTTCGTCCTCGCGCATCTGTTTACCGATTTTTGCGTAATCCAGAAGGGCATAGACGCTGTCCGGCAGGGCATCCAGATCCTCCCGAAAGCCGTTTTTCACATAGAATTTTCCGAGATCTTCGTCCGAATGCACATCTGCAAGCACCTGGCAATGATCCACATTGGAAGCCAGCATCATTAGCTCTTGTGCTGTGATGGGACCGCTGTTCTCCTGCATATGCTTCTCGACCTGCATCTGCAAGAGTCCTTCCAGCGCTGTTTCCTGACGCTCATCCAGCTTAGAAAGCTGTTCTGTCAGGGAATTGAACTCGAAGATCGACATACTCTCGTCCAGATGCGGGGCGAGATAGTCAAAGCAGTAAAACTCATCCACCTGCCAGTAGACATCACCAGGAGACTTCGTGTGAATCTGCTCAAATGCGTCCATCATCTCGTACTGGCTGACAGGGAACGTCAGCTCCACGCCGCGTTCATCTGTGGCGCTGCTGCTTACCAGATAGACCTCACATACTTTGCGCAAGGGTCATTCCTCCTGTCTGTTCCTGTTCAAATCGTTCCTGCTCGGTCTGGATGTCCCAATCGACCGCCTGCCAAAGATGGGCATACAGCTCCATACTGCCGACACGGATCTCATGCTGCTCCACGCTCTCCCCAAACCCGTCACTGGCTTGTCCGGCTGCAAAGCGCTTCAGATTGTCCAGTTCTGCGCCGGTCAGTTCCCCAGAAACCATACACTCGGCTACGCCCCAGAGTTTGCCGTCTCGTGCCTCGGCTTTGAAATAGAGCGACTGCACCTTTGCGTCAACTCCGTCGTTCCGGTTGTAGTATTCCATGAATCCGCGTGGCGTGTCCAGAAACTTTGATTCACGTTCCAATGCACCGGTGATGGTATCCGCATAGCCAACAGCGTCGTCGTCGGAAAGCGTGAGTTCCTCATCCTCATAATCGCCCCAGTCATTTTTTTCATAATAACCGAGCGCCAACGGCATGTAAAGCTTTAATTTCTGCGGCTTTACCACAGTAAAGTCATCCTCACCGGGGACGAGAGAAAGCCCGCGCCCATTATCCCATTTCATTAAAAGCTGACCAGCATCGTCAATGCCCTGCACCGTTCCAGTCATGCCTGTCGGGATCGGCTGCGGATCATTCATCTCAGACTCCAGCCGAACGCGCGTTCCCGGTGGAAACTGCTCACGCAGAAGCTTTACCATATAGGGTTTCATAAATGGCATATTACATCCCTCCAAGCTGCATTTCCTGTTTTTCCTCCTGCTCCGGACGCTGATACTGCTTGAGTGCCTCCTTTGCCCAATCCGGCAGGTACTCGTCTTTCAGAACGCCAATAAAATCATTCCGGTTCCAGCGTGTTTGTTCACCATCACCGAGACAGGTGCAAAGAATGGAGCGGCCGCGTGCGGTCGGGCTGCACCCAAAGCCGCTTTCCGCCAGCCAGAGTTGATTCTCGGGCGACCAGTATTCTTCTTTCAGGGTATTTGGCGAGAGAACAAGCACCTTGCCGGTGTAATCCAGTTCGCTCGAATCCGGTTCGCACTGCTTCTGGTCGAAAAGGCCAAGCCCCATCACGAGCTTTCTGTATTCTGTGATGAAACCGTCCAGCACAGCCGGGTGGCTGCGAACGACAAAACAGGCATTATGTTCTGAATCTTCCGGAACATAGTGCCGGTTTGCCCATGCTTTATTGTCGGGGTGAAACCGTCCATCAAAGGAAAGTTCCTGCACCGTGTTTGCCAGAACGTGTGCGGTGCGCTTGTATCCGAATTGCTTCACGACCCACTCGACCGCACCATCCTTCAGGTGCATCCCATCAAAGTTCTCGCGGATTGCGATCTCGATTGCGCCCGCGCAGGCGCAGTTTTCCCGAAAGCTCTCGCGCCACGCGGGAAGCTCGTTGCGCTGCCCTGCTTCCTTCGCGGAGTAGGGATAGAGCGGCAGATCATTCTGCATCGTCGTCCTCCAACGCAGGCACCGGGGAAACGTACACATCCAGCATTCCTTCCAGCGCCCGCAGACTGAGGTTGTTTTCTGCGAAAAATTCCAGCACATAATACGGCACGTCGCGCATATCCGGCATGTCTTCGTCATCCTCTCCGACATAGATCACACCATCGCGCACATAGCAAGCGAGTTTCGCGTTCTCCGGAATCCCTGCCTGCTCACGCACCCAGGACGGGATTGTGACCTCACATTCCTCCAGCACATCCTCCGCTGTGAGCGATTCGTCCGCTTTTTCACACGGGCCGCATTCCACCGCGATCTGTGTCAGCATCGCTGCTGCATACCGGTGCAGGGTGTCCAGCATTTGCAGCAGCTCCACAATCGGCATGCTGTCGCGCGTCAGCAGCACCACACCATCCAGCGACAGCGCCCCAAGTTCCTGCCCGGTTGCCAGACCAGCATCCTTCAGGACTTCCCACGGCAGCTCCAAGCCGTTTTTCTTCGTTGTTTCCTTCATTGTCATTCCTCCATTTACATCCCGCCCATCTGCATATCTTTGGATGGGCCTAATTTGTAATCTTCTTCTGTGCAGGGATTTTCTTCTCCGTAAAAGTCGAACACGATGTCATCCACCGCCTTTCGTACCGCCGGGTCGCGTGTGAGCGTGCGGAAACGAAAACCAGTTGTTGAGAAGAACTCTAATTCCTCACGGATGCAGGTCAGATATTCGTCTGCATCCGTAAATTCCTGCGTGTCGCCATCGATAAAGCTGACGCGCCCGACGATGGGCTTCTCAGTAGATGTCATCGTCATCGTCGGCATCATCCTCCGGCACATACAACGCCAGTTTTGCGCTGCTTGCCAGATGCGCACCGATGGCGAGAACGCCGGTCACACCGATCAGCACGGCGAGTGTGATTATGATTGCTTTTTTCAAAATTGCTCCTCCTTTACAATGTCATTTCCTGTATGGCTGGTTTTACTTCCGAACATAGATCTTCTAAAACTTCCTGCGGCAAGCCTTTCTTCAGGACTACATAGCCGCGGCAGCAGACCGCGCCGCCGTGGTCACTTTGAAATTCGATTCCAACTGCTGCATAGTCGATATAACCGGTCAATTCCTCCGGCACTGGGAACGCGCCGCAGCCCACCAGGTACCGTCCAATGGATTGTGGACTGCTGCAATTTGGCAGGATTGCGTAATCGTCCAGCTGCTCTATCAGGTTCAGGATGTCCTTCGTGCCGGAGATGCTGTTTGCATCCAGCATCCCAGCGAATTTGTCACAGTCGACCTCCGACATATGCTCCAGCCGCTCGGCAAGCCGCTGGACACGCACTATCTCGCCATCCGCAAGAATATCAATTCCCCGCAGATAGCACCCCAGATTCAGAACCGGACTGGCTGCGCTTTCCACGAAAACCGGCACGGCTTCTCGTTTGAGCACAGCCAGTATCGTCGCGTTTTCATCCCGCGCCGCAGGTGTCGCTGCTGGGAAAGAAAGAAGCGCCTGTTTTCCGCGCTCGCCACAACGTAAAATCAGCGTTACCATGCCATTCCCTCCATTTTTGCTTCCTGCTGATAGCTTTCTGCCGGATCATCCCTCATCAGTTCATCCAGCGTCAATGCGCCTCTGTATGCAACATAGCCCCGATCTGTAAATACGCCGTCTTCCTGAAGCATTCTCTGGACGCCGTAATCTCCATAGGTGTAAAACTCGTCCAGATTTTCGTCATACTCAAAATGCCCGGACTTCTGGATCATGTACCGTCCGTATTCCTCCGGAGTGTGGACACCGGGCGCGAAATCGAACTGATCCAGATTTTCCGCCAGGTGGCGCAGATTCTCCGCGCACGTCGGCTTTGCCAGCTGGCAGACCGCGCCGAGCTTTTCGAAATCCTGTTCCGTGAAATTTGAACATATCTGACATAGCCGGTTCAGTTCAAAGAGCGATTCGTGTTCAAAATTCAATGCGCAGATGACCTCGTCCGGAAATCGGCTATCTGTGACCAGCATCTGCATTTCGCCGCAAGAGGCAATCCCGGCACGAAGCATCGCGCGTTCCAGCTTAACTCGGCTGACCGGAAGCTGTACTCACTCGTGTGCGTTTGCAGCTTCCGCGCCCTTTGTCCCGATCTCCACTTCCATGATGCAGGTTTCCGCAATCCAGTTCTGCGGGAGCTGCTTTCGGTTGTAGACCGGTTCCAGCCGCACACCGTTGTTGTACACGACGCCAAATTGCGTCACCGTTCCCGGTTGACCGGAGATCAGCGCCTGCGCAAGCTCCTTACCGTCCAGCGTTTCAAGTTCTTCCGTGTCTGCCGCGCCGTGGACGGTCAGATAGTGCTTTCGTCCGACCTTTCCCAGATCGCTGAAGTCCGAAATGACCGTCATTTCGTTTGCGCAGAAGGACAGGTCGATCATCTCATCTGCGGAGTACAGACCGAACCGCTCCGCCGCTGCCGAAAATTGCAGCAGCTCATATTGGTCGAAGCTCTCCAGCTTCTTGCCCAGCCAGTCCAGTTCATCCACGTTCGCAAGCGTGCCGCTCATCCGGCACATGGCGGGGCAGTTCGGTGCGTGGATGCTGTCAATGCAGCAGTCCTGCTTTCCGGCATCTCCAATTTGGAGGTTTTTCAAAGCAAAGATTACGTTCTCATACCGTTCCTCCGGGATTGGAAATGTGACCGTCAGCGTACCAAGCTCCGGCTGGCTACGGTTTCTCAGCGTTGCTTCAAACAAGTTTTTTCACCTCGATTCTCGATTTTCTGCATATCTGTAAACGTGCATTCGCCGTTACTGCGCCAGCAAATGAGCGCCAACCGCATATACGGACACTGACCCTCGTGCGGATACCAGCTACACTGAATCACAGGCGGTGGGTCCGGATGTGATTGCAGAGGCGGCGCGTGGAAGCGCGGCTTCCAGTATTCTTCGTGTCTGTGTTTCATAAAAACCTCCTGAACGCAAAAAAGCCGGGACTCTCTAAAAGCCCCGGCTATCTGCAAAGTATTACATTGTCTGTTCCATCGTAGGGCGCTGCTCCTGTTCCTGTTCCGGCAGAAGCTGCCCGATCTGCTCCTGCACACTTTGGAGCTGCTTTTCTTCTGCATACGAGAGCGTTGTATCATCCTCCAGTGCAAATTCGCAGGCGTTTCGGATCACGCCAAGCTGCTCTTCTGAAAAAAGGCGCTGACTCTCCACCAGCCCTGCGCGGACGGCGAAATCCTGCTTCGCGCTTTCGTAAAGCTGCATGAAATAATGCCCGGCGTGAACGCCGCGGCGGTCAAAGTCATATTCCCACGTTACAAATCTGGCGCCGTTTTTGCTCATCCGGCCAGCCAGCACAATATCGTCAAACTCTGCGAGGATTTTATAATCCTCGCCCAAATCGATTGCCTTGAGCGTCGGCGCACGCTCCATGATTCGCAGGTACTCTTTGACCTGCGCGACGGTCTGCGTCACCGTCTGAAGCTGCCGGTCTTCGTCCGCGCCCCGAATATCGTCAGGGGAGAAGCGGACTATTCCGTTTACATCGACCGTGCAGAGCAGCTTTCCGTTCCAAGAAGCGTGGATCAGATCGTCCGCTTCCAGCGTTGCCTCCACCTGCGCCATACGGAGCTGCCGTTCCGTTTCCCGCAGAAACGGCTCTTTCTGCATTGCTTTTTCTTCGTTCATGGTTTCCTCCATTCTTAGCGCCCTTTTTGAGCGTCCGGGTAAACAAAAAGGGCGCCGGTCATTGGTTTCGTGAAAACCAACAATCCGACACCCATAACTTTGTGAAAGATTTTCCTTCGATTTCTTCCTGATTTCAGCTCCAGCCAGCCGCCGGAAAAGGGCGCTGGTCGCCAAACTCCCCTTTAATATGGAAAAACAGAGGTTCAAACCCTGTTTGGACCTCTGAAGCGCGTTTATTGAGCCATGGAGTTTTTAGAAAATTTTCGACCTTGAAAAGCTGAAAACACTATGGAACAACTAGCTTTTTCGCCAATTGATCCATAGTGTTCAGCTTACTTGGTGACCCGCCGGAGATTCGAACTCCGGACACCCTGCTTAAAAGGCAGGTGCTCTGCCGACTGAGCTAGCGGGTCGGATGGCTGGGGTGGCAGGATTCGAACCTACGAATGACGGAGTCAAAGTCCGCTGTGTTACCGCTTCACCACACCCCAGTGTTGGTGGCGCAGCAAACTTGCCTATAAAAAGAAAAAATGGGGTGAGTGAAGGGACTCGAACCCTCGGTCTTCAGAGCCACAATCTGACGCGTTAACCAACTACGCTACACCCACCATATTCATTTTTCTTCGCAGGAAAGCCCCGCTTTGGCACGCCAGGAGGGACTCGAACCCCCGACCTACTGCTTAGAAGGCAGTTGCTCTATCCAGCTGAGCTACTGGCGTATAGAGTGGAGCGGGTGACGGGAATCGAACCCGCGTCCCCAGCTTGGAAGGCTGGTGCCCTGGCCGTTGTGCTACACCCGCAGGCGCACTGACATAATCAGCCTAAAAATAATAACATGCAGACCCCATTCTGTCAAGTGTCTTTTCCGTTTTTCCCAGAGAAATCTTTTTGGCAGGATGCGCGGGGACTCTGGCCGAACTGCTTGCGGTAGGCGCGGGAAAACGCTGAATAGTCACCGAAGCCGCTTTTGCACGCCGCCTCCATCATCGGAACGCCGCTTGCGATCTTCTCGCGCGCCAGCATCAGCCGCTTGCCGGTCAAATACGCGTGGATCGTGTAGCCCGTCTGGGCGCGGAAGCGGCGCATCATGTGGTACTTGCTGATGTAGAATTTCGCAGCCAGATCGTCAATGGACACGGGCTCTGTCAGATGACAGGCCAGATATTGCAAGATCGCCGCGATCTTCTCGTCGGCCGCGCTCGCGCTCGCAAAGGGCAGCGCCTGCTCCTGCATGCCGCGTGTGAGGCTGATGAGGACCTGCGCCACCAACGCCTGTTCGAGCATTGTCTGGCCGAAGCCGGGCTTTGCAAGCGTCCGCTCCAACGCGAAAAGCGGCTCAAGAAGCGTCCCGTTGCGCCTGCCCGTGCGGATAACAAAGTGAAATTCCTCTGCCGCCTGTAAAAAGCACGTTTCAAGCGCTGTTTCCTCCGTGCTGATGCTGCGAAGATATTCGGGCGACAGATACAGCAGCATCCGGTCATACGCCGCTCCGAGCGGGGCCTCCGGACGGTGAACGCAGCCCTGCGGCACAAGGATCATGTCCCCCGGCTCGAGCGCGTAGCTGCGGCCCTCAATGCCGTAGCGGATGGCGTCGCCGCCAAGATAGACGCAGAGCTTGTGGAATGCGTGGTAGTGCCAGCCGACCGTTTCCGTCATAGAGGCTGACAGATGGAACAGACGAAAATCCTCACGAAGGTACCCGCGCTGCTCATATCCCGGCTGCTCCATGGCTGTCCCCTCCCCGTTCGTTTCGCCCATTTTACCACACGGAGCCCCGCTTGACAACCGCACCCGCCCAAAAACTGCGGCTTGACTTATTCACCGTCCTTCGATTATGATAGAATACAAAATATCAGAAATGAGGTTTTATTTTGTGTAAACTCTGCCGCTCACTGGGGCTCACTGGGAAGGATTCCCTGATTTCCGTATTCGGAAGCGCCTTTCTCGCCTTTGGACTCTACAACGTGCATGCGCTCTCCGGGGTCACGGAAGGAGGCGTTCTTGGCCTGACGCTGCTGCTCGACCGCTGGTTCTCGATCTCCCCGTCTGTCTCGGGCGCGATTTTAAACGTGCTGTGCTACGGGCTTGGCTGGAAACTGCTCGGAAAGCGCTTTCTGGCCTACTCGTTTCTCTCGACAGTGAGCTTTTCTCTGAGCTATAAACTCTACGAGCAGTTTCCCCCGCTCTGGCCGGAAATCGCGAATTACCCGCTGCTTGCGGCGTTCGTCGGCGCGATCTTCGTCGGCGTGGGCGCGGGCGTGTGCGTGCGGGCAGGCGGCGCGCCGGGCGGAGACGACGCTTTGGCCATGAGCGTATCACACCTCACGGGCTGGAGTATTGAGCGGGTGTATCTTCTGTCCGACCTCATCGTGCTTCTCCTATCGCTCAGCTACATCCCCGTACGGCGCATCGGATTTTCGCTGCTCACGGTCATTCTCTCCGGCCAGATCATCGGCCTCATTCAGAAAATCCCCGGCAAAAAAACGGCTGAACGGGACGCGGGACCCACTTGACATTTGCCGCTTCTGCCTTTATAATCCCCTTGTTCGTCGGAGGGCGGACTGTACGTAAGAGACGGTCACCGGATAAGACGCAGGCTGAGACGCCTGTTTCTTGTCCGGTGTTTTTTTGCGTTACTTCAATATTCAACGGGAGGATACTACGATGGATTTGTTGACCGGCAATGTCCGGAGGCTGTACTTCAAATTTCTGTCCGCCGCGTTTGGCAGCGCACTCATTTCCAGCATCTACGGCATGGTGGATATGGCGATGGTCGGGCAGTATCAGGGGCCCGACGGAGCGGCAGCGCTGGCCGTTGTCGCGCCGGTGTGGAACATCATCTATTCTCTGGGTCTTCTGACTGGCATCGGCGGAAGCGTTCTGTTCAGCGCCCGCCGGGGAAACGGACAGACAAACGGCGAAGAAAACCAGTATTTTACCGCCGCCGTCATCGGCTCCGGCATGCTGGGCCTTCTTGCGTGGGCGTGGATCCTTCTTTTTGAGCGCGAGGTGCTGCTGTTTTTCGGCGCGGACGAGACGCTTCTGCCGCTCGCGCAAAGCTACCTCAAGCCAGTCTCCTGCGTGTTCCCGGTGTTTTTGCTGAGCCAGCTTGTCTCGAGCTTTCTCCGGAACGACAACCGTCCCGGCCTTGCCACGGCGGCAGTGCTCACCGGCGGCATTTTCAACGTCTTCGGCGACTGGTTCTGTGTGTTCGCGCTGGACCTTGGCGTATTCGGCGCGGGCCTTGCCACAGCGATCGGCGCAGTCGTGTCCATGCTCGTCATGTGCACGCACTTTTTAAGCAAAAAATGTACGCTGCGGCTCGTTCCAGTGCAAATGCTTTTCAAAAAGCTCGGAGAAATTGCCGTTACCGGCTTTTCGAGCTTCTTTGTCGACGTTGCCATGGGCATTCTCACGGTGCTCTTTAACCGCCAGATCATGAAATATCTCGGCTCCGACGCGCTCGCGGTCTATGCGACCGTCATCAACATTTCGACCTTTGTCCAGTGCTGCGCCTACAGCGTCGGGCAGGCCGCGCAGCCGATCCTCTCGACAAACTATGGAGCCGGCAACGCGGCCCGCATCCGGAAGACGCTCTATCTTGCGCTCGGTACGTCCATGGCCTTCGCCGCTTTCTGGACGGGACTGAGCGAGCTTGCGCCGGGGCTCTACATCCGCATCTTCATGCGCCCGACAGACGCAATTCTCGCCATCGCTCCCTCGATCATCCGGCGCTACGGCGTATCGTTCATTCTCTTGCCCGTGAACATTTTCTCGACGTATTACTTCCAGTCCATCCTCCGCCCAAAGGACTCGTTCATCGTCTCCATTGCGCGCGGCCTCGTCGTGAGCGGGCTTCTCATCTTCGCGCTTCCGGCCGTTTTCGTGCCCGAAAGCATCTGGTGGGCGATGCCTCTTACCGAGCTTGTGACGTTCGCCTACGCCGGTTTTGCCATGCGCCGCGATACCCGCGCGCTGTCTCAAAATTGATACTTGCGCGTTTGGAAATTTGTGATAAACTAGGGTGTATTCTTTTGACTGACAATGTGACCGGCGGCGAGGTTTTTTTGTGCTGAGCAAGACATTTTTTCGCAGGAATACCGACGTATTTCAAGGAAAAATGGTGCGGCTCAGCGCGAAAAGACCCGCTGTCCGGGTGCGTTGGGCGCGGAAAGAATACACCCCAACGCATATCATAGACTATACAGGAGGCATTCTTTATGGCTGCCAACACGAATCCGCAATTACAAACACAGATCATTTACTCCATTTACGTCCGGAACCACACGCCGGAGGGCACCTTCCGCGCCGTTATCCCGGATTTAGACCGCATCCGCGCACTGGGCACGGATATCATCTGGTTCCTGCCCATCCATCCCATCGGTGTTGCGGGCAAAAAGGGAACGCTCGGTTGCCCGTATGCGAACCGCGACTACCGAAGCGTCAATCCTGCTTACGGCACGATGGACGATTTTAAAGCGCTCGTGCGGGAAATTCACGCCCGGGGCATGAAATGTATGATTGACGTTGTGTATAACCACACGTCCCCAGACTCGACGCTCTATCATGAGCACCCCGACTTTTTCTATCACGGCGCAGACGGAAAGCCCGGCAACAAAATGGGCGACTGGTCGGACGTCATTGACCTCGACTATCATAACCCCGACCTCTGGGCATACCAGATCGAGAGTCTCAAATTCTGGGCCGGTATCGTCGACGGCTTCCGGTGTGATGTCGCGTCCTTCGTGCCGCTGGCATTCTGGAAGGCCGCGCGCAAGGCGGTCAGTGCGGTCAATCCCGAGGCAATCTGGCTGGCCGAGACCGTCCACCAGAGCTTCGGCTGCCTCGCGCGGTGCAAGGGCGTTCGCTCCGAGCTCGACTACGATATGTATGAGGCATTCGACATGGAATATGAATACGACATCCGCGAAGCCTTTGACAAGTATCTGCAAGGAAAAATTGTCTTCAGCCACTATCTCGACATGCTGAACTTTCAGGAGGCCATCTATCCCGCGAACTACAATAAGCTCCGCTTTCTCGAGAACCACGACCAGCCGCGCATCTGCTCGTATGTGAAGGGCGAACAGTCGCTCCGGAACTACACGGCGATGCTGTATTTCCTCAAGGGCACGACGCTTCTTTACGCCGGGCAGGAATTTGAAAATGACCATCTTCCGAGCCTCTTTGAAAAAGAGCCGATCGACCGGCACACCGGCAAGGACCTCACGCCGCTTCTGAAAACGCTCGCGAGCATCAAGCGCGCGCTCGGCGTCCCAAGCTTCTTCCGCGCGGAAGCGGACGATGCAAACGACATTGCCGTCATGCAGCGCACAGGCGATACCGGCCGTTTTGTCGGCGTATTCAGCCTCAAGGGAAACTGCGCAAAGACCCGCGTCCCGGCCAAAGACGGCGTTTACGAAAACCTTCTGGACGGAACCTCCGTCACCGTCGCAGACGGAACGCTCTCCTGCGCGGGCGAGCCTGTGATCATCCGCGCACCCGAACGCGATTGATAGCCTTCTGCATAAATTCCGTCAAATTTTCTTGTATATTCTAACGAAAATCTTAACACAATACCCATTGTCACACCGATTATTTTGTGCTAAAATATGGCCGTCCAAGCGAGTGGTGGAGTCTGTCATAGGGCGCTGCGCGTCCTATTCGTTTGGAAGCCGGAGCATTCCGGCCGGTGCGCGCGCATCCGGGACAGAGCCAGCTTGGTTCTGTCCCTTTTTTCAGGCAGACTCCGCGTTTTACTGGGCGCATTTTCCGTTTGTCTGAAAAGGAGGCGAGTGTCATGCCAGTACTGCTTTTGCTGATTGATATCTTTGCGCGGCTTCTGCGTCTGAACCGCGCATGCTGAATACGGAAGGAAACAGAACATGAGAAAAACAAAAATCATCGCGACCATCGGCCCGGCCAGTAGTGACCCCGGCGTATTTTCCGCCATGTGCAAGGCGGGTGTCAATGTTGCCCGCCTCAATTTTTCCCACGGCACGCACGAAGAGCAGCTTGCCAAGATCCGTATGATCCAGAAGGTGCGCGAGGAGCTGGGTCTCCCCATCGCCATCATGCTCGACACCAAGGGCCCCGAATACCGCACAGGCACGTTCAAAACCGGCAAGGTGCACATTAACGACGGCGACCTTTTCACCTTTACAACAAGGGATGTTGAAGGCGACGGCACGATCGTCTCCGTGAGCTACAAGAACCTCGCCAAGGAGCTTCAGCCCGGCGATACGATTCTTGTCAACAACGGCCTTGTGAGCTTCCGCGTGCTGGCGATCGAGCATCAGGATATCCGCTGTCAGGCCATCATCGGCGGCGATCTGTCCGACCACAAGAGCATGAGCTTTCCCAACAAGGTCCTCAAGCAGACCTACTTAAGCGAGCAGGACAAGAAGGACCTGCTGCTCGGCATTGAAAACCATGTCGACTTCATCGCAGCATCCTTTGTCTCCTGCAAGCAGGATATTCTGGACCTCAAGGCGTTTTTAAGCGCGCACGGCGGCGGCTCGATCGACATCATCGCGAAGATCGAGAACCGCGCGGGCGTGGATAACATTGAAGACATCTGCGGTGTGTGCGAGGGCATCATGGTCGCGCGCGGCGACCTCGGCGTAGAAGTTCCGTTCACAGAGCTGCCCGCCATCCAGAAGCAGCTCATCACGACCTGCCGCCTGCTCGGCACACGCGTCATCACTGCGACCGAGATGCTCGAGTCCATGATTCAGAACCCCCGCCCCACGCGCGCGGAAATTTCCGACGTGGCAAACGCGGTCTACGACGGCACGAGCGCCATCATGCTCTCCGGCGAGACGGCGGCGGGCAAATACCCCGTGCAGGCGGTCGAGACCATGGCGGCCATCGCCGAAGAGACTGAGCAGCATATCCACTATGAGACCCGCTTCCGCAACAATAAGTTCCAGATCCGGAGCCTTCTCGACGCAATTTCCCACGCCACGTGCGGCATGGCCATCGACATCGGCGCCAAGGCTATCGTTGTCAGTTCCATCTCCGGGCGGACGGTTCGCATGGTCTCGCGCTTCCGTGTTCCGACCGACATTGTCGGCATGGCGACGAGCAAGGCCGTGTGGTACAAGCTCGCGCTCTCGTGGGGCGTGCAGCCGGTTCTTTGCGAGCACTTTGAGTCGACCGACGTTCTGTTCTACCATGCGAGAAAAGCCGCCAAGCAGGCGCTGCATCTGGCCCCCGGCGACCGCATCGTCCTCACCGGCGGCACCGTCAACGGCACGTCCGGCAACACGAACCTGATTCGCGTAGACACGATTCAATAATCTCCGCTCTTACAGAATTCCGAAAACCCTCCGGGAGGTCCGTAGGGGGCGATGCCCACATCGCCCCACAGGAAATTACGAATTCGCATTGGATTTCCGTAAAAACGGGTAATACCGCCGGGTCGATGTGGGCATCGACCCCTACGCATATTTGATCGTCATACACAAAACGCGTACCGCCCAAAAGAAGCGGTACGCGTTTTTTTCGATTATTATGCCTTCATGAGCTCGTTTGCGGTTTGCTTCATCGTTTCGATGACGCTGTCGGCCTCCTCGCGCGTCTTGCCGACGGCGGAGAGATAGACCTTGATCTTGGGCTCCGTGCCGGACGGGCGGACGATGAGCTTCGCCTTGCCCTCCAAGCGGTACTCGAGCACCTGCGCCTTGGGAAGTCCCGTGTTGTCGTTCTCGTAGTCGACCGAGGAAAGAACCTTCCGTCCCGCGAGTTCCGCAGGCTTCTCCGCACGCAGACGCTCCATGAGATTTTTCATCGTCTGCATACCGGAAACACCCTCGAACGTGAAGCTGCAAAGATCGTTCCGGTAGTAGCCGTATTCCTCATACAATCTGTCGATCGCGTCGCCGAGATTCATACCCTTCTGCGCGTAATAGGCGGCGGCCTCCATGATAAGAAGCGAAGCGTTGACTGCGTCTTTATCGCGCACATGCGTGCCGGAAAGGTAGCCGTAGCTCTCCTCGAAGCCGAAAATATACCGGGCTTCTTCTCCAGCCGCCTCAAGATTCCCGATCTGCTCGCCGATGAACTTAAAGCCCGTGAGCACACGCCGGAGCTCCACACCGTAGCGCTCGGCCACCGCGTCCACCATATCCGTCGAAACGATCGTCGTCACGGCTACGGGCTTTTCGGGCATATGGCCGTTTGCGATGCGGCTCTTGCAGATATAGTCCAGCAGGATCACGCCCATTTCGTTGCCGGAAATGAGCCGGTAGCCACCCTTGTGGTTGGGAACGGCCGTGCCGCAGCGGTCGCAGTCCGGGTCGGTGCCAAGTAACAGGTCGGGCTTTACCTTCTCGCAGAGCTCCAGACCCTTCTGCATCGCCTGCCGGATCTCGGGGTTCGGATACGGGCAGGTCGGGAAATTGCCGTCGGGCTGCTCCTGCTCGGGAACGACTGTCATGTTCTTGACGCCGAGCTTCTTTGCCAGCATCCGGATGCACTCGAGGCCCGCGCCATTGAGCGGCGTATAGACAAGCTTGAGGTTTTCAATGCCCTCACCGCCGCCCACTCTCTGGGCATAGACCGCGTCCACAAATGCCTCGAGGCAGCTGTCGGGGATTTCAATGATCTTGCCCGTGCGCTTTGCCTCCTCGAAGTCCACAAATTTGGGCGAGGTAAAATAGTCGAGCTGTTCGATGATCGCGAGCACCGCGTCCGCCGTCTCTGGGCCGATCTGGCAGCCGTCCGCGCCGTAGACCTTGTAGCCGTTATACTGCGCAGGATTGTGGCTCGCGGTGACGTTGATGCCCGCGCCGCAGCCATAGTACCGCACGGCAAAGCTCAGAGCCGGTGTCGGCTCGAGTCTCGGGTAGAGATAGACCGTGATGCCGTTTGCCGCCAGAACACGCGCCGCCGTCTGCGAAAACAGAACGCTGTTGATGCGGCTGTCATAGGCGATTGCAACTTTCTGGGGAAGCTTGCTTCCTGCGAGCCATGTCGCCAGGCCCTGCGTGGCCCTAGCCACGGTGTAGATATTCATGCGGTTCGTGCCCGCGCCGAGCACACCACGCAGTCCCGCCGTGCCGAAGGCAAGATCGCAGCCGAAGCTGTCCGTAATTTTTTCCGCATCGCCCTCCATCGCGAGAAGCTCGTTTGCGAGCATCTCGTCAAGGCCGGGCTGTCTGCGCCACGCCTCGTAGCGCTGCATTGCAAAGTTCATGCAAATACCTCCTGTCTGTCCGTTTCATATCCGAATTATAAGGAAGATACAACGTGCCCGTCAAGTCAGATTTCCGGGCATTTTTTGTGAAAATTTCGCTTTTTACAGAACGCCGAGTCCCCGCGCCAGGATCGTGATGAAGTCCTGCACGTTCGTGACGATCGTCGTCGCGGCAAGACTCCCACGGTCGAGCAACTTATTGACTACAAACTCGTCCGCGTCCACGCTATATAAATACACGGGCCGAATGGTTCCATCCGGGAGCGCCCGGAACGACGGGGTCATATTCCCGGCGGCAATCGTGTGGAGCATGGTGGCAAGACAAATGATCGTCGTGCATTTTTTCACGAGCTTTCGCATTTCACTCTGGCCTTGGTAAGCATCTCCGATGACCTCGGGAAGCGGCCCATCGTCGCGGATAGAGCCGGTGAGGACAAACGGGACGTGATTTTTGACCGCACTGTACATAATGCCGTTGTCAATCTTGTAGTCGTTGATAAACTGCGGAATCGAGCCGCTGGCGCGCACTTTGTTGATCACGTCCAGATGGTTGTAGTGTCCGTTCGGGTGCGATTTCTGCGTGTAGATATCCTGCCCGAGCGCGGTGTGCAGCAGCGCACCCTCCAAATCGTGCGTCGCGAGCGCGTTTCCGGCCAGCAAACCGTGCGCATAGCCGTTTTCGATCAGTTTCTGCATTGCCCGGCGCGCGTCATAGTCAAAGGCAAATGCGGGTCCCATGACCCATAGAATGTTCCCGTGCTCCTTTTCGTAGCGCAGCAGCTCCATGAGATAATCATAGTCTCTGGCATAGGACGTTTCGCGGCTCCTGCCCTGCCGGAAGACGAACTGATCGTCGTGCGCTTCCTCCGGGTTTTCAAAGCCCTTCGTGTGAAGGTAAATCCCGTCCGCACCCTTTTCCGTCCGGCCCAAAATCACGCGGTCGCCCTGCTTGAGGTTGCGGTTTTCCACCACGTCGAGCCTGCCGTCCTCCCGCCAAACAACGCTTGCGTCCATGCGGCTCTCAGTGGCCAGGCGCCATACGCCCTCCAGCTTAAAATATTCCGGGTACATGGATGTGCTGTGGAAGCCCTCGGGGGCCACACCATCCTTCGGAGCATACGCCCATTTTGCGTCCGGCGCGTTTTTGAGTCCTAACGCGTCAAAATCCGGCGGAAGGTAGGTGGGAAGCGAAAAAGCCATAGGAAGCTCCTTTCTCGTGCGCTTACTTTAATGTTGCGTACATGACGGCCTTGATCGTGTGCATGCGGTTCTCAGCCTCGTCGAAGACGACCGACTGCGAGCTGAGGAACACCTCGTCTGTGACCTCCATCTCGGTAATGCCGAACTTGTCGGCAATTTCCTTGCCGATCGTCGTGTTCGTGTCATGGAACGACGGCAGGCAGTGCATGAAAATGGCGTCCGGCTTTGCCATGGCCATCTTTTCCGCGTTCACCTGATAATTTTTCAGAAGCCGGATGCGCTCTGCCCACACGCAGTCGGGCTCGCCCATCGAGACCCAGATGTCGGTATACAGAACGTCTGCGCCCTTCGCGCCCTCTTCAATGGATTCCGTGAGCGTCACGGAGCCGCCGCTCTGGGCCGCATACTGCTTCGCGAGCTGAACCAGCTCCTCCGCTGGGAACAGCTCCTTCGGCGCGCAGGCCGTGAAGTGAAGGCCCATCTTCGCGCAGGCGATCATGAGAGAGTTTCCCATATTGTTGCGCGCGTCGCCGAAATAGGTAAATTTAAGCCCCTTGAGCGAGCCCTTCTTCTCTTCGATGGTGAGAAGGTCCGCGAGCATCTGCGTGGGGTGGAACTCGTCAGTCAAGCCGTTCCAGACCGGAACGCCCGCATTCTCGGCCAGCTCCTCGACGATTTTCTGGCTGAAGCCGCGGTACTCAATGCCGTCATACATCCGGCCCAGAACCTTCGCGGTGTCCGCGATGGACTCCTTCTTTCCCATCTGGCTGCTGCCCGGGTCGAGATAGGTCACGCCCATACCAAGGTCCCGGCCCGCGACTTCGAACGCGCAGCGTGTGCGCGTCGACGTTTTCTCAAACAGCAAAACAACATTTTTGCCCTCTAAGTACCGGTGGGGCGTGCCGGTGCGCTTGAGATTTTTAAAATCACGCGACAGATCGAGCAAATACCGGATCTCTGCCGGCGTGTAGTCGATGAGCTTTAAAAAATGTCTTCCTCTGATGTTGACGGGCATAAAATCTATCTCCTTTGATAAATGGAATTGCAATTTATAAGTGTATTGGCAGAGGCCAAACCGTCCCTGCACGCTTTGTCTGCCTTATACTGCGTAGGGGGCGATGCCCACATCGCCCCAGCAGAGCAATCCGTTTTTACGGGAATCTTCGGCGAATTCGATCGCGCCCTTGGGTCGATGTGGGCATCGACCCCTACGAATTTTTACGAAGTTGATCCGAATTTTGCGCACAAAAACGGCTTACGGATTCTCCCTGACAAGGGGCATACTCATACAGCGGGGGCCGCCGCGGCCTCTGGAGAGCTCAGAGCTCGGCATTTCGAGCGTCTCGATGCCGCAATCGTTTAAAATCCGGTTCGTGACATAATTGCGGTCGTAGACCAGCACCACGCCGGGGCGGATGCAGAGGGTATTAGAGCCGTCGCTCCACTGCTCACGTGCGGCAGCGATCGGGCTTTCGCCCCCGCAGCGGATAAGCTGCACCGAATCCAAATGCAGATAGTGCTTTAAAATATCCTCCAGCGGCGCTTCAAGCTTTCGGGTTGTCAAGGTCTTCTCTCCCTTCCCCGTCAGCTCATACACGCTGAGCGCGCCGAGAATGCCGGGGTGAACGGTGAATTTATCGAGGTCAACCTGCGTGAATACCGTGTCCAGATGCATGAACGCGCGCGTTCTTGGAATTTCGAAGGCAAGAACCGTTGTGATGCGGCTTTCTTCATCGGCAAAAATGTTCTTTGCCAGCTGTTCGATGGCCTCGGGCTGCGTCCGCTGGGACATGCCAACGGCAAGAACATGTTCACTTAAATTCAGAATGTCGCCGCCCTCGATCGAAAAATGCTCCTGCGGCGTATAGTAGAGCGGAATCCTCCCGGCAAAGTCCGCATGGTACCTTAAAATATAGCCGCCGTAGATCGTCTCGCGGTTCCGGGTCGCGGAGTACATGTGGTTGAGGCTCACGCCGCGGCCGATGCAGGCAAACGGGTCGCGCGTAAAATAGAGGTTCGGAATGGGCGGCATGAGAAATCTGGTCTTCTCGCGCACCAGCCCCGAGAGCCCCGCCGCATAGTCCCGGAAGACCTCCTCATAGGTAACGCCCGCCATCGTCTTGCGCACAAGCTTTTCCGCGTCTTCGATGGACAGAAGATACTCCGTCAGCGCCTCTCGGTACCCCCGCGCGCTGCCGCCCGCTTTCTCGATCACATCAGAAATAAACGGCTCACGGAGCGCAGGCTTCTTTTCAAGGACCTCAGCTATGAGGCTATCTAAATACGAAACCTCCGCGCCACTTTCGCGCAGAAGTTCTGCGAACCGGTCGTGCTCGGCCTGCGCGCGATGCAGATACGGAATGTCATCAAACAGAAGCTGCTCCATCGTCTCCGGGCTCAGGTGCTCAAGCTCCCGGCCCGGGCGCTTGAGAAGCACCCGTTTCAACTGCCCGATCTCGCTGGTCACATGAATCGCCATAGCGCGCCCTCCCATATACTTTTTTCCAGTGTATCAGATTTTCCCGCCCTTTGCAATCCTCGGAAGTCATAAAATAGCATGCCCGTTTGGCCAGGTTTTCTGCATATCCTGCGCCCCCTGTGCTACTTTTAAAAATCACGTCATATACTCCAAGTAGCAGATGCACATACACAGCCTTGGAGGTGCCCTACATGAGAGATGATCTGGAAACCCGAGCAAGGGAGCTTGCTGTGTACCTCATCGAGCGCCGCACGACCATCCGCGACGCAGCCAAGCATTTTTCCGTCTCCAAATCGACGGTTCACAAAGACCTGTCGGAGCGATTAAGGGAAATTGACCGCTCGCTTTACGTGCAGGTGAAGGAAATTTTAGAGCAGAACAAGGCCGAGCGCCACCTGCGCGGCGGCGATGCGACGAGGCGAAAATATCAGAAGCAGAGAGCCAAATAACGCCTACCGTCCGCACGGACTGTTTGTCCGGGGCGGACAATTTTTTAGGCATTCTTAAAAATTATTAGTTTTGCAAAATATTTTTTAGAAAACGGTTGATTATTTTGTGCAGACAGTATATACTTGGCATAGCGGGCAATTTTCACAAATGCTTACATATTAAGGAGGCTCATATTATGAAATATGGTCGTACGTTTAACTTCTCTGCCGGTCCTGCCATGATGCCGGAACCCGTTCTGGAAGAGATCCGCGATGAGATGATGAACTACCGCGGCAGCGGCATGTGCGTCATGGAAATGTCCCACCGCTCCCCCGTGTTCCAGCAGATCATTGACGAAGCCGAGCAGGATCTGCGCGACCTGATGGGTATTCCCGACAATTATAAAGTGCTCTTCATTCAGGGCGGCGCAACGCTCCAGTTCTCCATGATCCCGATGAACCTTATGAAAAACGGCAAAGCCGTCTACGTTGAGACCGGCGCTTGGTCCAAGAAGGCCATTGCCGAGGCCAAGAAGGTCGGCGAGGTCATCGTTGCCGCTTCCTCCAAGGATAAGAACTACACCTATGTTCCCGACTGCTCCGATCTCGATATCCCCGAGGATACCGACTACGTCTACATCTGCGAGAACGAGACCATTCACGGCGTGACCTGGAACAAGCTGCCCAACACCAAGGGCCATGTTCTGGTTTCCGACCAGTCCTCCATGTTCCTCTCCAAGCCCTGCAACGTCTCCGATTACGGCATGATCTACGCTGGCGTGCAGAAGAACGTCGGCCCCGCCGGTATGGTCGTGTGCATCATCCGCGAGGATCTCATCCGTGACGATCTGACCGATCTTCCCATCTACCTGCAGTACAGCACCCACTCGGGCGCAGGCTCGATGTACAACACCCCGAACTGCTGGGCGATCTACTGCTGCGGCAAAGTCTTCAAGTACCTGAAGAGCATCGGCGGCCTCGAGGAAATGCACAAGCGCAACCTCGACAAGGCAAAGGTCTTCTATGACTTCCTGGATTCCTCCAAGATGTTCAAGGGCACCGTCGAGCCTGAGTTCCGCTCCCTCATGAACGTCCCGTTCGTGACCGAGTCCAAGGAGCTCGATGCAGAGGTCGTCAAGGCAACGAAGGCTGCCGGCTACGACAACCTCAAGGGTCACAAGTCCGTCGGCGGTCTGCGCGCGTCCATCTATAACGCCATGCCCAAGGAGGGCGTGGAAGCGCTCGTCGAGTTCCTCAAGAACTTCGAAGCAAATTACGGTAAATAAAAAAACCTCACAAGGCGCGGCAGATGTTTGTCGCGCCTTGTCTTAAACCAAAAATCCCAAACTACATTAAAAATAAGGAGATTGTATCATGCGAATTCTCGTTACCGATGGAATGGACAAGACCGCTATGGCGCAGCTGCGCGAGGCAGGTCACGAAGTCGTTGAGCAGTTTTATGAGCCGGATCAGCTGGGCGCTGCGCTGAAGGAATTTGACGCGGTCGTCGTCCGCTCCAAGACCAAGGTGCGCGCAAACCACATCGACGAAGCCAAGGGCGGCAAGCTCAAGCTCATCACCCGCGGCGGCGTTGGCGTGGACAACATCGATGTGAAGTACGCTGAGGAAAACGGCATCACCGTTAAGAACACCCCGAGAGCCTCCTCTGAGTCTGTCGCGGAGCTCGCCATGGCCCATATGTTCGCCTGCGCCCGCTATATCTCCATCGCCGGCCATACCATGCGCGAGGACAAGTGGGAAAAGAAAGCCTACGGCAAGGGCATCGAGCTCAAGGGCAAGACGCTCGGCATCGTCGGCTTCGGCCGCATCGGCCAGCATCTGGGCGTGATGGCAAAGGCCATCGGCATGGACGTGATTGCGTTCGATATCTTCCACATCCCCGGCATCGAAGAGCAGCTTGGCATTCCGTACGTCGAGATGGACGAGCTGCTGGCTAAGGCCGACTTCATCTCCGTCCACGCTCCGGCAGTCGATGGCGGCGCGCTCATTAACGCCGACCGCATCTCCAAGATGAAGGACGGTGTCGTCATCATCAACACCTCCCGCGGCACGAACGTCGACGAGGACGCGCTGCTGGCCGCTCTGGAGTCCGGCAAGGTCCGTTCCGCCGGTCTCGATGTCTACGCCGAGGAGCCCGCAAAGAACCACGCGCTGTACTGCCATCCGATGGTTTCCTGCACGCCGCACATCGGCGCTGCCACCGTCGAGGCGCAGAAGCGCATCGGTGCGGAGATTGTTGACATTATCACCAATTTCAAGGCCTGATTTTCGTCCTTTTTTCGAAACGCCGCGCTTGTATTTTGAAAAAAAATGCGGTAATATATTTCTGGTCAAACTGCATAATCCATTAACCTGAAGACACACTTTTTGAGGAGGATTTACCAAAATGAATGCTTACGTAGCAAGTGTCATCGATTATGTCAAAACTACCCACGGCAATGAACCTGAATTCGTTCAGACCGTTGAGGAAGTTCTGTCTTCCATCTCCCCGATCATGGACGCACATCCCGAGTACGAGAAGGTCGACCTGCTGAAGAGAATGGTTGAGCCCGAGCGTATGTTTACCTTCCGCGTCTGCTGGATGGACGACAAGGGCGAATATCACACCAACCGCGGCTGGCGCTGCCAGTTCAACGGCGCCATCGGCCCGTACAAGGGCGGCCTTCGCTTCCAGAAGAACGTTTATGAAGGCGTCATCAAGTTCCTCGGCTTCGAGCAGACTTTCAAGAACTCCCTGACCGGCCTTCCCATGGGCGGCGCTAAGGGCGGCTCCGACTTCGACCCCGCCGGCAAATCTGCCGCAGAAGTCCAGAGATTCTGCCAGAGCTTCATGACGGCTCTGTACCGTTACATCGGACCGGACATCGACGTTCCCGCCGGTGACATGGGCGTTGGCGGCCGCGAGATCGGCTATCTGTACGGTCAGTACCGCAGACTCAAGGGTGTCTGGGAGAACGGCGTTCTCACCGGCAAGGGCATGAGCTACGGCGGCTCCCTGATTCGTCCGGAAGCGACCGGCTACGGCGCTGTCTATTATCTCCAGGAAGTCCTGAAGCACGAGAACGACTCCATCGAGGGCAAGCGCATTGCCATTTCCGGCTACGGCAACGTGGGCTGGGGCATCATGAAGAAGGCCGCTATGCTCGGCGCGAAGGTCACCTACTTCGCAGGTCCCGACGGCTATGTCCATGATCCGGACGGCGTCATCACCGACGAAAAGCTGAACTTCATCCTTGAGATGCGTGCAAAGGATCCGATGCACTGCAAGCCGTATGCTGACAAGTTCGGCGTCGAGTTCGTTCCCGGCGAGAAGTGCTGGGGCGTCAAGGACGTTGACGTTTACATGCCCGCTGCGATGCAGAACGACGTCAAGATGGAGTCTGCCGAAAAGATCGCGGCTTCCGGCGTGAAGTACTACATCGAAGTTGCCAACATGCCGACGACCAACGACGCTCTGAACTTCCTGCGTGAGCAGAAGCACATGATCGTGGCTCCCTCCAAGGCTGTCAACGCCGGTGGTGTCGGCGTCTCCGGTCTCGAGATGGCACAGAACTCCGAGCGCCTCGTTTGGACGGCGGAAGAAGTTGACGCACAGCTTCACAAGATGATGAAGAACATCCACAAGGTCTCCGCAGAGGCTGCTGAGGAGTACGGTCTGGGTTACGATCTGGTCGCAGGCGCGAACATCGCCGGCTTCAAGAAGGTCGCACAGGCCATGTACGAGCAGGGTGTGTTCTAATCGGAACGCTTCCAACTGACATAACAACCGAAATCCCGCTGGCTTTCGCCAGTGGGATTTTTCCGCAAAACGCGTGCCCCGGTGCAATGTCGGAGCACGCAGCTTTTTATTCTTGAAGCGCCGGAAGAATGACGCTCCAGCTCTCTAATAGCCGCAGAACACTGTAGGCCGCGTTCGCGGGGCTGGTCGAAGGAAGGAGCGTCGCCGGAAGGCCGGTCTCCTGCTCCTGATAGCGCCCGTAGAGCCGGAAGGCCGTCTGGCCGTTGCAGAAGACAGCCCGAATGGGCGCGTGCGCCAGAAGAACTGAAAGGTCGGTTGGAACCGCGTCCCGGATCGAGCTGTCGCTTGAGCCTTCAATGCGGCATGAGGCGATCACGTCCCAGAGCGCGATGTGGTGCGCAAGCAGCATCGTGCGCTTCTCCTCGATCGTCTGCGGGCAATCGCACCCCAGAACGCCGCTTACCACCTTCCAGAACCGGTTCTGCGGATGACCGTAGAAAAACGCCGCCTCGCGCGATTTGACCGACGGAAACGAGCCGAGAATCAGAATCCGGGAATTCTCGTCGAATACCGGCGCAATCGGGTGCGTTACCTGCTCCATCACAGGCTCGCAATCAGCGCGTCGACGCTCTCTTCCTTTGTTGCCCACGAGCAGACAAAGCGCATCGCCTCGTGCTCGTCATCCACGTGGCCGAACGCCTCAAACGCGAACTTCTTTTCAAACTCTGCGATTTTTTCATGGCTCAGGACGATGAAAACCTGATTTGTCGGCGACTTGGCGTAGAGCGTGTAGCCCTTTTCCTCGGCAGCCTTCGCGATTCTCTGCGCCTGTGTGACCGCGTGACGCGCCAGATCCAGCCAGAGGCCGTCTTTAAAATACGCACAGAACTGCACGCCGAACAAAAAGCCCTTGGCGAACATGCCGCCGCGCTGCTTGATCATGTTGCGGAAGTGCGGCTTGAGGTCGTCGTTCGTGATCACGACAGCCTCGCCGAACAAAAGACCGTTTTTCGTGCCGCCGATGTAAAACGCGTCGCAGTATTTTCCGAAATCCGTGATATCGAGGTCGTTTCCTTCGGCAACCAGCGCTGCAGGCATTCTCGCGCCGTCCAGGAAAAGATAGAGTCCGTACTCGCGGCACACATCATGGAGCGCGGCGAGCTCCGCTTTTGTGTAGATCGTGCCGAGCTCGGTTGCGTCCGAAATATAGACCATACGCGGCAGCACCATGTGCTCGTCCTTGCCGTCACAGTGGATGCGCATGACCTCGCGCACGAGCGCAGGTGTGAGCTTGCCGTCCGGCGCTTCGATCGAGCAGACCTTGTGCCCCGAGGACTCAATTGCGCCGGTCTCGTGGACGTTGATATGCCCCGTCGTCGCGGCGATCACACCCTCCCACGGGCGAAGTGCGGCAGAAATGACGATGGTATTGGCGAGCGTACCGCCGACAATGAAGTGCACGTCCGCGTCCGGGCAGACCGTGAGCTTGCGGACGGTGTCCGCCGCTTGCTGGCAAAACGGGTCCATGCTGTAGCCGCAGGTCGTTTCAAAATTGTGCTTTGACAGCGACTCCAGAACGGACGGATGCGCACCTTCGGAGTAATCATTGCGGAACGAAATCATGACGATCTCTCCTTTTTCAGTCGTTTTTGCAGGTATATTTTAAAAGTTCCCCCTTCAAAAGTCAACCCTACAGCCGAAGGCTCCGCCGCAGCCAGCGCTGGTCTTCTGCCGGGACGGTGTCCGTGAGTTCAAGAAACAGCGAAAACACCGACCCGAACAGCCCCGCCCGCAGAACCATCGCCGGAAGCAGCCCGCTGTCCGGCAAGCAGCAGCACGCGCCGAGTCCTGCCAGCGCGCAGAAGGCCGACCGCAAGAGAAATCGCCCGTCTGCCGGATAGCCCGTCACGCGCAGAAGCCGCCGGATACTGAGCCAGAAATTGATCGCGTGCGTGAGATAAAACGTCAGCACGTACGCGGCTAAACCGAAGCGCGGCAGCAGAAGATATAAAAGTGCGACATCCAGAAACGACGTGAGCGTGTTATAGCGCACGCAGGCCGTCTGCTCGCCGAAGCCCTTGAGCATGCCGTCGACCATCGCATCTAAGTAGAGCATCAAAACCGCCGGTGCAAACACGAGAAGGTACCGACCGCAGTCTGCGCTTTTGTAGACAATTTGTCCAAGGCCATCGGAGAGAGCGCCCATGAGGCAGGCTGTACAGAGCGCGAACAGGCACCCCATGCGAAGGCACGTGCCCGTCAGGTGGTGCATGCGCTCGGTGTTTTTTGCCGCGCGGCACCGCGCCAGCTCCGGCACCAAGAGGTCTGCCACCGTGTATAAAATGGCTGCTGGGAACATGAGAATCGGGAAAACCATCGCATGAATCGTCCCGTAGGCCGCCATGGAAGCAGCCTGAGAGCCGCCCGCGCGCGCAAGCCCCCACGGGATGAGAAACTGCTCGAGCGTCACGAGTCCAGACCGGAGGTACGCGCTGAGCGCCAGCGGCACACAAAGCCGCACCATGCGCCGCGTCATATCGCGCCCACCGCCGGTTTCCCGGCAGCCGGAAAATGTCCGGCGCAGAAGATGCAGCTGATAGAGCGTGCTTCCAAGGCAGGCAATCGAGCTTCCAAGCACCATCGCACAGCAAACCTTCCCCGCGTCCTGCCCCGCGTAAAGGCGCAGAAGCACCGCCGTAAGCGCAAGCCCCGCCAGCCGCTCGATGGTTTCAACCTTCGCCAGCTCGCGCACCCGGTCGCAGGCCGTGAAAAAACCGGACAAAATCGCGCACAGGCAGCTGACCGGCAAAAAAATCGCCAGCAGCCGCAGCGCCCCCGCCGCACGCAGATCTCCAATCCAGGTCTTCGCCGCGTAATCGCTCAGAAAAAACAGGCCGAGCCCCGCAAGCGCCGAAATGACCGTCCCGGTTTTCAGGCAGCACCGGATGGCGCACTGCATCCCGCTGAGACTCCCCTTCCCGTATTCCTCCGCACAAAGATACATCGCCGTCACACGGAGCCCCGCCAGCCCCAGCGTCATCGCAAAGCCACCGACGGTTAAGACAAGCTGCAAAAGCCCCAGCCCAGCCGCGCCGATTTTCGCGACGAGCACGCGCTGAAAGAGCATCGTCACCCCGCGCAGCAGCAGCTCGACGAATGTCAGCAGCAACGCATTATAGAGCATGGAATGATTTGGCCGCAAAAAAATCACCTTCCCGTCCAGCGTATGGACAAGAAGGTGAAATTAGAACAAGCGGAATTATTTGAGCTGGAACGTGTAATATACCGCGCCGGTGAGCTCGATGGCGATGGCCGCGAACATGCAGTAGTAGGCAAACAGCGCCGAGCCGAGAACCAGACACGCGACGAGGCAGCACCCAAGCACCGTGCATGCAACGTAAAGCGCCGTCGCGCTGAACTTCGCCGGGAAGACCTTGACGGTTTTGCCGAACAGCTTCACGCTGCCCTTGCTCTTTGCCGCGCGGTTGGCAAGCAGCGCAACCGCCGCCAGAACCAGCGCCGTGACGATGGCGATGATCGCCGTTCTCGCGTTCATGCCGAGGCCCTTGGAATAAAAATAGAAGCTGAAGCCCGCGAACACAGCCGCCAGCGAGAAGCAGAAAAATTCACTCCGGTACAGGCAGAAGATGATGTACAGACAGTAGACCGCCGCATGGAGCATGTAAAGCGCCGTTGCGTGCTCGGTCCAGAAGTAGCGCAGATCGAGCGCCGTCACCCCCGCCAGAAGCGAGAGCACGAAAACGTACGGGAACACCTTCCGGATGCTCTTTTTGCGCAGGACGATATAGGCCGCGACCGACGCCGCGCACAGAATCACGCAGAGCGTCCAGACCGTCTGGCTCGCGCGGTAGACAACGTCAAACGTGCTGCCCGTTGCGTAGACGTTCAGAATCCGCCCCAGCGCCAGCAGCGCCAGAACCAGCAGCGCAAACGCCGCGCCAACCTTATAAACCGTCAGGTCGTTTGTATTCTGATTGACAGTGGACTTCTTATTCTTTCCCATGACTTCCATCCTTTTCATCTGCACTCCGGTCCAGCGCGCCCGATGCGTATAAAACAGCGGTGAGCGCGCAAAGCGGCGCTGTCTCGCAGCGCAAGATCCGCGGCCCGAGTGAGCAAATCTTCATATTGTTCTCTGCGGCCAGCGCAACCTCCTCTTCGGAAAAGCCACCCTCCGGCCCTGTCATGATGCTGACGCTCCGATAGCCGCCCGTATTCAGGTAATCACGAAGCGAAAGCGTCTTTTCATTTTCATACGGAAAAAGCGCCAGATCGCACCCGGACGCCTCCAGAACCGCCTCCCGGAACGAACGAAGCGCCCGCACCTGCGGGATCCTTCCGCGCCCGGACTGCTCGGCGGCCGAGACCGCAATTTTCTGCCAGCGCTCAAGCTTTTTCGAAAGCGCCTTATCATCGGGCTTGGCTACACATCTGCTCGACGGGAACGCGACGATCTCGCCCGCGCCAAGCTCTGTCGCCTTCTGGACGACGTGCTCAAGCTTTTCAGCCTTTGCAAACGCCATATAGACGCTGCAAAAAACCGTCGGTTCCGCACGCGACGGCTCCTCACACTGCACGACCAGCGAAATCTGCCCGGGGGCAACGTCGCTCACCGTACACTGAAAGTCCGTACCTTTTGCGTCGCAGACCGTAACGCACTCGCCGGCTTTCAATCGAAGTACCTTGGCATGCGCGGCGTTTTCACCGGTCAGAACCAGAAACCTCGCGCCCGGCGCAGCCTCGGGAACAAAAAACTTGGGCATCGCGCCTTCCTGCCTTTCCCATAGACGATCATTTTGTATTATAGCAGAATCTTACCCGATACGCAAGAGAAAATGTCATCCAGAATAAAAAGTTCAAAAATTCTTGTTGACAAATTGCCCGTTCAAGGTTATAATAATTGAGCATTGAAGATGCAATGCGAGAGTGCTGGAATAGGTAGACAGGCACGTTTGAGGTGCGTGTGGCAACAGTCGTGTGAGTTCAAGTCTCATCTCTCGCACCATGATTGCCGAACACTATAGATGAAATGGC
>CDZT01016872.1_pt1 | contig 28236 bp, 28 predicted proteins | sample 557531 | NCBI WGS metagenome assembly CDZT01 (sample SAMEA3182066, study PRJEB8094) | gut metagenome | biome: human; feature: gut; material: Stool; isolation source: human stools | place: Canada | collected 2013-03-05
ATTCTTATTGCTTGTGGATTACACAACTTTAGAATCAGTCACAAAATGAGTCATATAACAAATTAATCTATATAATGTCTAATATTTTCAACCAAATTAATAATTAACTTCTATTTTCAAACAGGATATACACATTACTAAACGACACTCAGTGATAAGCTTATTATATTTGTAGCACTAAACCAAATACTTAATATGATGATATTCAAAAGTCATTTTTACATTTATGCTTTCTTATCCTCTATCATTATGTTGATTGGATGTGCAGATAATGACATGCCCATAAAAGATAAAGAAGAAAAACCACCTATCACAGATGAAGAAAACCCGCCTCTGCCGCCAAATGAAAATACAGAAGTAGCCCTATTCAATATTCTTAATCTAAACTATCCCGGATTGGCTACTGTTAAAGCGCTACATGAAGCAGGTGATGATGCTACTGCTTTAAAAGAACTGTTAGCTTACTACAGAAACAGAAAAAACATAAAGAATCCCAATGTCACATCAGACCCTCCCAGTGATGTAGAGCGTGGTTATGCAGACTATGCCATAGATGAATATCGTTTCTATGTAAACGATAATTATTTGGAAGATAAGATTTTGAAGAAGCCTTATTCACTACAAAACAGTGATAAAACAATAAATTGGAAATTTACACCTAAAGGTGCAGATAATGAATATCAAAAGCAATTACATCGCCACAATTGGATGCCGCTTCAAGGAAAATCCTATCAAGAGTCTCATGATGAGAAATATATGCTTTCATGGAAAGAAGTGTATACCGATTGGATTGCCAAGCACCCTCTACCCGAAGGTAGCCCTGACAAGTTCAAATGGTATCAACTTCAAGTATCCACACGTATTATGGGACAAACGGAGTTATTCGAATATTTTAAAAGTTCTCCTAACTTTACATCGGAATGGCTTTCTTTTTTCTTGATACATTTTGCGGAGCATGCCGATTATTTATCTCAATACAAATATGCCGGTGGAAATAATATCTTGTTAAGCCAAGCTGTAGCATTAGTGTTTGCAGGAACTTTATTTCCAGAGCTGAAGAATGCCTCGCAATGGCAAAAAACAGGTTATGATATCATTAATGACCAAACTTCAAAGTTATTTTTGGATGATGGTATGACAAATGATTTGTCTTTGCATTATCATATAGGTATATTAGATGGACTATACGATCTCAAACGGCTGCTCCTTCAGAATGAAGTTCCGGAGAATTTGCTGTCGCCAAATCTAAATGAGGTACTTTTAAAAGCCGCCAAAGTAGTGATGCATTTTACCTACCCCAGTTATTTTACAAAAAACAGCAAAGATTGTACTCCTGCTTTCAATGATTCATGGGTTAAAACCCGAAGTGTGCTAAATAAAAACTTTAAGAAATATAGGGAAATGTTTCCTGAAGATTCCGAGTTTGAATATATGTCCACGTATGGTAAAAGTGGCACTTGTCCGAGTACACAAATAAAAACATTCCCTTCTTCTGGTTTTTATGTACTACGTAGTGGTTGGGACCCACAATCTACAGTGCTGATTCACAGTAATAATGTTTCTTTAAAATTGGGAGACTCAAGCCATAACCAACTTGATAACGGTACATTTGAGTTATATCGTAACGGACGTAACTTCTTTCCCGATTCCGGTGTTTGTGCATATATGGCAGAGGATAATGAGAAGATTATGGAGCTACGCAGATGGTTTCGTCAGACCAAAGCACATAACACAATGGTTTTAGGCAAAACCGCAGACCATGAAGAAACCGGAACGGAAAATATCAATAAAGCCGCCGGTACTTTATTATTATTCGAGGAAAAAGATGAATATCAACTTATTGTAACAGAGAATCAAGGATATAACAACTTCAAGCATCGTCGATCCATCTTTTACGTCAAACAGCCACAGGATTTTTTTGTGCTGGTAGATGAAGGATTCGGGACTGCTACCGGATATGCAAAATTATATTTCCATCTTTGTGATGGAAAGTCTGTTGATAATGTTCTTCTGGATAAGGAAGAATTTGGTGCACATACCACCTTTGATAATAGCAATAACCTGTTAATTCGTACATTCGGAGAGGCGAGCAGGAATCTTATCTTTAAAGAGTTTGATGGTCGGATATCCTACCAAACAGACAGGAAATATGAACACAGAAAGTCCTATGCAGTTGTCATGCGGAAACCGGACAATAATCCCGTACGATATATTACGGTACTATATCCCGTAGACTCAGCCACAAGTCCTGTAATTAAGGGACAGTTTGTCAATACAGGTAATGAAGATAAGGTATCTGTCAATGTTACAATTAACAAGAAACTATACAATTTAAGTTATAGCCTTAATAAAAGAAGGTAATCTTGTTTAAATCTTATAACTGAAATAATTATAGCCTCTCTACTTCATAATCGGGTCAGTCTAAAATTTCATCCCTCTTTGTTTACGTAAAATAACACTTGTTACTACTCTCGTAAAAAACTCAAAAAAGGTAAAAAGGTTTTGCTTCTACGCTTTAGGCAACTAACTTTGAAATATCAATATTTAAAATAATAAAAGCATATGAAAAAATTAATCTTATCTCTTGCACTTTGTTGTGCAGCTACTAATTTCTTTGCGCAGAATGCTGATCCGGCACAATTGGTTAACGAAGGTAAAGCTGCACTTGAATCTAAAAATTATCAGGTTGCATTTACAAAATTCAGCACCTATCTGACACAAACCAACAATCAAGATTCGGTAATTGCTTTTAACTGCGGCGTTTGCGCTGATAAAATTAAGAAACCGGCTGAAGCTTTGAAATATTTTGATATAGCTGTACAGAAAAAGTATAACTTGGCAAATGCTTATATAGGCAAGGCAGGTGCGTTGAAAGATTTGAAGAAAAATGATGAATATGTTGCCACTTTGAAAGAAGGTCTGGAAGCTGTACCCGGTAATAAGACATTGACTAAGTTGTATGCCACATATTATGTGAACCAAGGTATTTTAGCACAGAGAGCTAAGAAAAATAGTGCAGCAGAAGATGCTTTTAAACAAGCTCTTGAGATTCAGCCGAATAATGTTAATGCTCTCAATAGTTTAGGTACATTACTTTACAGTCAGGGTGCTACTACATTGAAAACTGACGCTGAAAAGGCAAAAGTAGAATTTAAAGAAGCAAAAGAATATTTGGAAAAACTTATTCCTCTGCTTTCTCCGAGTAAACCGGTTCAGAAAAAGATGATAGACAATGCCAATACTATGTTGAATTTTATAAATACTCAATTATAAGATTCATATATAATACAGAAAAGAGGCAGACCGATAAAGATCTGCCTCTTTTTTAGTTCTCATGGTTATATTTTCTGCTTTAATTTTATTTGCCTCTCTTCAATACCATTGCCGTACGTGCCGGAATGTAAAGTTTAAGCCACTCTTTTTTCTCTTTTTTATATAAAGGGTCTGAAAGAGTAAAATGCTTCACTGTATCATCAGTCAGTCCATGGCCGCCATAATCAGGATTATCTGTATTTAAAATGACTTCGTACTTACCGGCAGGAACTAAAAATCCATAGTCAGTGAAAGACTGTTTGGGGTTGAAGTTGAATACAAATATCAAATCCTTACGCATATACGCCAATATCTGATCACCGTCATTATGCCAGATTTCCTGAATTGGTGTAGTTTGGAAGTTTTTTACGCTTTTAATAACTTCCAACATGGCGCAATCAAAATCGCCCAGATAATGATATGCCAGATTCTTATTATCTACCAGATTCCATTGACGACGGGCATATTTGCACGACCAGCCATTACCTTCACGGGGGAAGTCTATCCATTCGGGATGACCGAATTCATTACCCATGAAATTAAGATAACCGCCATTGATAGTCGATGCTGTGAGTAAACGTATCATTTTATGCAAAGCAATACCGCGATGTACCGTATAATTTTCATCGCCTTTTTGCATATGCCAATACATATCGGCATCTATCAAACGGAAAACAATGGTTTTGTCGCCTACCAACGCCTGGTCATGACTTTCTGCATAAGATATTGTTTTTTCGTCCTGGCGACGATTGGTTACTTCCCAAAACATGCTGGACGGTTTCCAATCTTCATCTATCTTTTCCTTGATAGTCTTAATCCAATAATCGGGAATATTCATAGCCATGCGATAATCAAAGCCATAGCCGCCATCTTCAAATTTGGCTGCCAGACCGGGCATCCCCGATACTTCTTCCGCAATGGTGATTGCCTTGGGGTTAACTTGATGAATCAAGCGGTTGGCAAGTGTCAGATAACAGATCGCATTATCATCTTGGTGACCGTTGAAGTAATCCCCATAATTACAGAATGCTTCGCCTAAACCGTGACTGTAATACAACATAGAAGTCACGCCGTCAAAACGGAAACCGTCGAAGTGATATTCTTCCATCCAATACTTGCAGTTGGATAGTAAGAAATGGATTACTTCATTCTTTCCATAATCAAAGCAAAGCGAATCCCATGCCGGGTGTTCACGACGGGCACCCGGATAGAAATATTGATTCGGATCACCGGCAAAGTTACCCAAGCCTTCAACCTCGTTCTTCACTGCATGAGAATGAACAATATCCATGATAACGGCAATACCCATGCTGTGGGCAGTGTCAATTAATTCCTTCAGCTCTTCCGGAGTACCGAAACGGGAAGAAGCCGCAAAGAAACTGGAAACATGATAGCCGAAACTTCCATAATAGGGATGTTCCTGGATTGCCATAATCTGAATACAATTATATCCGTCTTTGGCTATGCGTGGAAGAATCTTTTCCTGAAACTCTCTGTAACTGCCTACTTTTTCCTCCTCTTGTGCCATACCGATATGGCATTCATAAATCAGCAGCGGGTCTGTAGCAGCTTTGAAAGTTTTTTTCTTCATCTTGTATGGTTTCTCCGGAGACCATACCTGCGCACTGAATATTTTGGTTTGCTCATCTTGGACAACCCGGTTGGCCCATGCCGGGATACGTTCGCCGCAACCGCCGTCCCAATGTACCATTAACTTATACAAGTCACCGTGTTTCATGGCATCAGCCGGGAGCGTTATTTCCCAATTACCGTTTGCTTTTCGTTTCAGACTGTATTTTTTCTCTTCTTTCCAATCGTTGAATGTACCAATCAGGAAAATCTGGGTGGCATTGGGAGCCCATTCGCGGAAAACCCAGCCGTTATCAGTACGATGCAAACCAAAATAAAGGTAGCCGGATGCAAAATCCGACAATGTCTGTTTCCCTTTATTGGTTAACTCTGCCTCTTTTTCAGCGGCATGTTTATGGCGGCCGTTTATGGCATCTGCATATGGTTCCAGCCAAGGATCGTTCTTAATCAAATTCAGTGTTTCCATAGAGGATTGTTTTTGGGTATTTGTATTATGCTTTAACTTTCACAATAACTTTTTTCACGCCGTCCGGAGTGATTCCGGGAGCATGTCCGTCTTGTGGGAAGAAAATGGCAAACATACCCGGTTTTACTTCGATATAACTTTCTGCCAGACCGGTAAAGAAAGTAATATCCTTTTCCGCGTTATAAGGAGCATCTTCCGGCATACAATCTTTTGCTGCGGTATACCCCATTATTTCAGTACCTGACAGAGGTATTTGGATATCAATAAAGTCTTTGTGCGTTTCCAGTTTGGCATCTTCCTTTGTTTTAGGTTTGGTTTGCGCTACGTTTACAAGCAAATCCTTACCTTTAAGTTCGGTTTTTCCCACTTCCAGAGCGTTTAAATCGTGTGATTTCAAAAACTCAATAGCCTGTGCGAATAAAGGATTCAGCGAAGCATATTTCTCTATGTTTTCAAGTCTGTCTACTACCATAATTCAATTGTTTTTAAATTAGTTTTTAAATTTATTCAAAGTCGTCTATCGTGTAATTCACAAAATCGGAAAAACGTTTCAGTTGCCTGAAAATATCATCTGTACGTTCCAAAAAATCTGGAGCCAAAAAGAAACTGTCAGGCTGATGACAGGAAACTGTATATTCTTTACATTGCAGATATTTCAAATACGGATAGTCTTTAGAGAAACCTTTTGGAGCTGTTTTTAGGAAATTCTCGCCGACAACGGGAAAATATTGTTTAAAAGCCGGGTCTTCGACAATTCCTCGAAACTCATCCATGTTATCATAAACCGCTTGCCTCAAAGCTTTCAGCAGGGGAGAGGGCGGGCAATAACTGCCACCTGCCAAAAGGCAGTTGCTCGGTTGTAAATGAACATAGTATCCGCAATGGTCTGATTTCTTTCCTTTGGCATTGATATAGCCGCCAAAATGATTTTTATAAGGCGTTTTATCTTCGGAAAACCGTGTGTCTCGGTAGATACGGTATGTACAGTCTCTGGCTTCAATTCCGCGAATGCTTTCGTCAAACAATGAGATACGGGAGATAATTACTGTCAGCAAGTTCTCAAACTCGTTCCGGGCATTTTCATACTGCTCCCGATGGGCGTTGAACCATTCACGATTGTTGTTGGCGGATAGTTCTTTCAGAAATTGAAATATAACAGGGATGTTCATATCGTATATATCCTTATTTCTGCCAAATTTACGGATAATATTTCTAACATGCTACAAATAGGCATAAAAAAAGCATCGGCTTGGGTAAACCGATGCTCCTTACACATTTATCAATCAAACAGACGCTTCTGTTTTTTGATGTACTTACTTATCACAAGCAGGTACGTCTCCTTTAATTAATCTTATATCTAATACTATGAAAAACACATCTATATAACGTTACACTTTCAGATTTTGTTCATAAGGGTAAGGATAACTTTAGTATTTGTTATATCTTTGTCGGAAAAATAAATAAAAGATGGAAGAGTATAAATACGATGAAGAAAGTGTTAATGCACTGGTTAAGTGGGCTGAAACGGCAACATTTCCTGAACAGGTCATGTTAAGCGATGCTGAAAATATATTTGATGTAAAAAGGTATGTACGGGCTAATTTGAGCGATATAGCCGCCCATTACCCTGACGAATTCTATAATCCGGCTATTACCCGCCTATATAGATTAAAAGATAAAATGGAAGGTAAAGATAATGCAGAGTGATTTGGTCACCCTGCATTATCTTTTTCATAGCTTTATTTTGAGAATCTTGCCACTGTATCCTTCTACAGATATTTCCGTCGCCTTATAAGGCAATAAGCTTATATTTTCTTCTTTACCGGTCAATAAATCTACGGCTCGGTATTGTTCCATTTGCGGTATTTGCAGAAAATCGAAAGCGTGGGAAGGAATATTGATTGCAAGGTCTGCCGATATATGGTCGAAGTTCACGACAAACAGCAATAGATCCCGTCCGTACTTGCGCAAGAAAGTATATTGTTTATGTTCGTTGAAGCGCCAACCATTGATGTTGGCATACATCAGGTCAAAGAAATCTCCTTGTGAAATCGCTTTTTCTTCATTGCACAATGTTAATATGCGTTGATAGATGCCATACAAATGCTTCTGATTGTCCGTCAGCATCTTCCCGTCAAATTTTCCGCCGTTGCGCCAGCGGCGTATGGTGTCCACGCTCCAATAGTCAAAGATAGTGGTACGTCCGTCTCTGCCGCTGAATCCTTCGCTGTCCATCCCCAGCTCGCCGAACTCCTGTCCGAAATAAATCATCATGGGATTTACATTCATACAAGCCGATACGATGAGGGCGGGAATGGCTTTACGCGGATTGCTTGCAAAGAAATCGGAAGCGATACGCTGTTCATCGTGGTTTTCCAGAAAATTCAGCATTCGCTTTTCTATCCCGCCCAGGCTTTGCCATGCCCGTGTAATGGCGGTAGCGGATTCGTTGCCGCAAACTATTGCACGAAGCGTGTCATACAATCCCACTTTATCATAGAGATAATCAAATTTTCCACGAAACAGATAATTACCGTATTCCTTCGGATTATACACTTCGGCAATAAAGAGTAGGGCAGGGTATTTGGCTTTCACTTGCGGAATAGCCCATTCCCAAAATTCGACAGGAACCATTTCCGCCATATCGCAACGGAAACCGTCGATATGCTTCTCCGCCCAAAACATCAGAATGTCCAGCATTTTATTCCATGTATCGGGAATGGGGTTGAAATGGCAGGTACCGCCATTCTGGTAATCCACGCCATAATTCAGTTTGACCGTCTCATACCAGTCGTTGATGTTGGGATATGCGTCAAAGCGGTTATTTCCGGTAGCTTTGGCCGGGAACTCTTTATAAGGTTCGGCAGCAGCGCCTTTCATATCAAATTGTCCATGCAGTTCCGATTGCGGAATATAATAGAAGTTGTTATAAGGGCTGAACGCATAATCCGTATCGTCATTTGCTCCCAGTTGAGAAGTCCCGTCCGGCTGCATATCCGAATGATACTGACGCGCTACGTGGTTGGGAACGAAGTCGATGATAACCTTCAACCCGCTGCGATGAGTGCGTTGCACCAGATTTTCAAATTCTCTCATGCGTTCGGGAACGTCTTTCGCCAAATCGGGGTCTACATCATAATAGTCTTTTATTGCGTATGGCGAACCGGCTTTGCCTTTTACGATAGCCGGATGATCGGGGCGGATGTTGTAACGACGATAATCCGTTTGCGTTGCATGTTCAATAATGCCGGTATACCAAATATGGGTAGCACCCAGCTTTTTGATTTCTCCTAATGCCTTGGCGGTAAAATCCGCCATCTTGCCACATCCGTTTTCGGTAATACTGCCGTTATTGATGCAGTGGTTATTGTTATTTCCGAATAATCGGGTAAACACTTGATAAATAATCAGTTTATTTTCGTCGCTCATTTCTTTCTATTTAGAGAATGGTTATTTTTATTCTTTCCATATAGTGCCTTTTTCTATTTGCAGGCGCTCCAGTATATCATTAGTGGCATTATATCCTTGCATAAATATCTCCTCTGCCTTTTCCAATTCCCTGTTGCTGTAACCGTCCAGGTTGTAAGGCTCTATCAACAGGTCGGCTTTTTCCCGTTCGGGAAATGAATTGGAGCGGAACATGAAGTTGTACGAACGTAAGGCAACACTTACAATATTCATTTTGTACTTAGGCGCCATTAATGGGCTGACATTGATTGCCACAACTTTCTCGCATACCCGCCGGATGGTAGATACGGGCAGGTTCATCAGCAGTCCGCCGTCTACGTAGTACGTCTCGTCTATTTTTACGGGTGCGAACAGTACAGGCATACAGCAGGATGCGGCTACGCGTTCTGCAATATCTCCTTTATGAAAATGCGCAAGGCGTCCGTGGTCCAAATCCGTGGCGGTGATAATCAGCGGCAGCTGCAATTCTTCCAGTTTCTTCGCTTTCAGGTTGCTTTTCAGAAAGTCTTTGAATTCACTAAGTTCAAACAAGCCCACTTTGGGAATTACCAGCTTCGTTAAATCCTGGAATTTATGCCCGGCAAAATAATCCAGAACTTTATGAGGTTCGTTGCCGTCCGCATAGAAAACACCAGCCAGCGCACCTGCGCTGACACCGGAAATGATATTGGGCTTTATATCGTGTTCCAATAAAGCCTGCATGGCTCCTAAATGGGCAAAACCTTTAATGAAACCGCCGCTCAAGGCATAACCGATAGAGTATTTATTAGAGAACCAATTGTTCGTTGCTCCTTCCATGTTGTTGAAATCTACTATTTTTTGTTCGGTACGAAATTAGTTATTTTATCGTAGTAAGAAAGGAAAATAGCAGAAAAATGTTCATTTATTATAATATCCACGGAAATTTGAAACACGTTTCATCAAACAGCGCATAGTCGGCCGTACCGTTTACTGCAAAGGTTTTGATGCAGCGTGCCTCTTTCAACAGTTCGCGTGCCAACTTTATGGTAGCTCCTGTTTTTATACGGTCGTCCACCAGCAAGATGCTTTTTCCCTTGAAATTAAAATCGACAGGAGCCAGCAATTGCGGAGCATCGTACTTAGGATGCTGATATTCGTCCCTCAGATTGATACGCAGCAGATGCACTTCTTTTTGTAAACGCTGATTGATGATACCTGCCGGAACGATACCGCCATTGGCAATGGCTACAATCATATCAAAATCATCGTGAAACTCAATCGTACGGAAGCGTTCCAGCACTTCTTCCATTGTTTTTGCCATAAGAGTAATGCGGTTTATATTTTTATCAACTCGTAATCCATTGTTCCCAAGCCTATTTTTTCGGCGTGACGCAATCCGGCAAGCCAGTCCGTATCAGGATGTATCATGTGGAATTTGTCGCAGCCGCACAAGTCTTCGTGTTCGTGCTTTTTGGCAAGCACATTATCGCTGTGCAGTACGGGAGCCTGAATTACCAGGTCCGCACACGCCTTATCTAGCGCTACGGGGTCTGCCGATGCCAGCATGCCGAGGTCGGGAATGATGGCGGCATCATTATGGTTCCAGCAGTCGCACTCCGGCGATACGTTCATAATGAAACTGATATGGAAGTGCGGCTTGTCTTTCAGCACGGCAACGGAATATTCTGCAATCTTGTAGTTCAGCCGTTCGGACGTATCCCAGTCGCTCACTACGGCGGCGTCGTGCTGGCACAGAGCTACGCATTGTCCGCATCCCACACATTTGGTATAGTCTATTTCCGCTTTGCGTTCGGCATTCAGATGAATGGCATCGTGGGCGCAGTGTTTGACGCAGATATTGCATCCGATACAATTTTCGGTGGCAACTTTGGGCTGTGAGGAAGCATGCAGTTCCAGCTTACCGCCTACGCTGGCGCATCCCATCCCGAGGTTTTTCAGAGCGCCGCCAAATCCGGCCTGTTCATGGCCTTTAAAATGGTTCATGCTGATGATTATGTCCGCATCGGCAATGGCAGTACCTATCTTGGGAGCAGGGCAGTATTCTCCGTCTACCGGTATTTCTCTGTAGTCCGTACCTTTTAGTCCGTCGGCAATAATCACCTGGCATTGGGCGGATATAGGATTGAAGCCGTTCTCCATGGCGCTCTGCAAATGGTCTACCGCATTGGAGCGACGTCCGGAATACAACGTATTGCAATCCGTCAGAAAAGGTTTGGCTCCGAAACTGCGGAGCAGATTTGCCATGCGGGCGGCATAATTAGGACGGATATACGCCAGATTGCCCGGTTCGCCGAAATGTATCTTGATAGCGGTAAAACTGTCTTTTAAAGGAAGCTGTCCGATGCCTGCACGTTTAAGCAGACGTTCCATCTTATCTAAAAGATTAGAGGTGGGAGAGGTACGTAGGTCTGAAAAATATACTTTGGCTTTTTCTATGATAGATAGCTGTGTGTTATGATTGTTTCTGCAAAAATAATAGATAATATTAAATAATGGCAGGTATATGCAACAAAAAAAGCAGCGGAGTGGATACCGCTGCTTCAACTTTGTTTTCAAGAAAAGGCAATTTGCTGTCGCTATGACAATCAGCCTAACGGGTTTTCTTCTTCGCCGCCGTTGCCGGAACCGCCACTGCCATTGTTCCCGCTACTGCTGCTGCCGTCCGTATAGTCGGTGTCTACAGGTACGGAACGGGTAACGCTCATCTCATTCAGCATGCGGTTGAATATCTTTCCCGGTGTAAACACGATACGTTTTGAAAGGATATTGCTTGCCTTAACGGCATCTTCCGTGCTCGCGCTTTTGGTTTTAATTGTGGGACGGAACAATCCGAATTCACCCATTTGTATGGTCTTGCCGTCGTCGATATCTTCCGCCATCATATCTACCAAACCGCTTACCACCAAATCCACCACTTTGCGGTGAATGCCGCACAAACGACTGACCTTTTCACACATTTTGTCGAAGTTCATTTTACCCGAACCGACAGATTTCGCTACATACTTTTCTGTGTTCGTCTTGTCAAAGCCGAATACTCTTTTGGTTACTACATACTTTAAAGCCATAATTGTTAAAGTTTAAAAGGTTAAAAAAATAAGGTTTACTAATGCCATTTATTTTTTAATGACTATGCAAAGATACAACGGGCGTCCGCTGCCGCAGTCCCCTTTTAAACCCTTTAGAAATGTTTTTCCAATAATAAATTGCTATTGTAGCTGAAAAGTCTTATGGTTGTTTCCCATTGTTACGCAATGATATAAAATTAGGGTAAAAACGCAGTAGAAGATAAAATGTATTGTTCTTTTAATATAGTCGAGAAATGAGAAGAATTTTTGGAGTTTACGTTGCATAAACATCTGATTAGAACTTTTTTTGTTCAAATGGTTTATTGCTCAATGTTGTCATTGGAAATACCTACCGTCTGCCCACTATCCACTACAAGCGCATGGCCGACCATAAATCCGGCTCCTTCCGAACACAACCACAGCATGGAGGATACCATTTCTTCCACCTTACCCAACCTGCCGATAGGTTCCTGTGCCGCCATAGCCTTGTAACCTTCCGGTGTTCTACCGGAGAAACGGCGTATCATCTCCGTGTCGATGACTCCCGGACAGACTACGTTGATGCGGATGGGAAAAAAGATATTATCTGAGGAGAAATAGGCAATCAATATTTTTTATCCATATTGTTATTTGATTAAATTGTGTTTTTTCAGCCATGCCAATATTTCATTATCAGCATTGCTCGCATTGGATTCACGGATAGCAAGACCTTCTGTTACATTAGCTTTCGTAGCTAAACGGCGTATTGTTTGTACACTTTGCCCCATTCTGCTACCTCCATGTGTCATAAACGGTACTATTTTCTTTCCGGATAAATCTACCGTGGAAAGGAAGGTACGCACAGGCGGTGCGAGGGTGTTGAACCAGCACGGAGAACCGATATAAATCACATCGTATTGTTCTATGTTTTGAGGAAGCGATGCGAGTTCAGGTTTATACTTGTCTCGAACTTCCCGTTTTGCAATTTCTTCTATTTCATCACGGTCAGTAGTATAGGGAACAGCGAGTTTCAGTTCGAATCCTTCCGCCCCCGTTAGATAGCTTATTTTTTCTGCGACGGCGCGTGTATTACCTCCCCATGAGAAAAATACGACTAACGATTTTCTAGGCGTGGCATTACTTGTTTGGGGGTGCTTTTGTGCGCTTGTTGAGTTGCAACTACATAATCCAATGACGGATAAAAGCAGGCATAAAAGTTTTGTTCTCATAACAGTTCATTATTTGAGATTGGATTTGAAAAATGCTTCCAGCTTGTCGAACGGAATCATCCGGTCATAGAGGTCTGTATGGTTGGCTCCGGGAATAATCAGCAGTTCCTTGTTGTCACCCTTGAGGTGTTTGAAAGCATCTTCGCTGAAATAGCGTGAATGGGCATTCTCGCCGTGAATGAGCAATACGGCATTGTCTATCTCGTTGATGTAGGACAACAATGGCATATTGATGAACGAGAGAGCCATTGTGGGACTCCATGCCCCGTTGGAGTTGATGGAGCGAGCGTGGAAACCGCGATCGGTCTTGTAATAATCGAAGTAGTCTTTGACGAACTGCGGTTCATCGCCCTTGATTTCAGCGGGCAGACCGGGTGTTCCGGAAGTGACCGTACTGTTCTGCGCATCGTGGGTACGGACGGTATTTATCGCTTCACGCTTCGCCTTACGAGCTTTGGAGCTGTCTTCGGCATCGAAATAGCCGTTGGCATTCACGCGGCTCATGTCGTACATCGTGGAAGCAACCGTTGCCTTGATGCGCGTGTCCATTGCAGCGGCATTCAGTCCCATGCCACCAAATCCGCAGATGCCGATGATACCGATGCGTTCCGCATCTACGTTAGGCAGTGCTGCCAGAAAATCAACTGCCGCGCTGAAATCTTCCGTGTTGATGTCGGGTGATGCAGTGTTCCGCGGTTCGCCGCCGCTTTCGCCCGTATAAGAGGGGTCGAATGCGAGGGTAAGTAATCCACGTTCGGCCATTGTCTGTGCATAAAGTCCCGAAGCCTGTTCTTTTACTGCGCCGAACGGACCGCTCACGGCAATGGCGTCGAGTTTGCCTTCAGCGTTCTTTGGTTCGTAGAGGTCGGCGGCAAGCGTGATGCCGTAACGATTGCGGAAGGTTACTTTACGATGATTTACTTTGTTACTCTGCGGGAATTTTTTGTCCCATTCTTGTGTCAGATTCAATGTTTCCATATTATCACTTGGTTTTTGATTTGTTGTACTGTTCGTGCAACCGGTAAGCAGTCCTATACCCAACAAGGCTGCGATAGTTGCCGATTTAAGATTCGCTGTTTTCATTTCTCTGTTACTTAAATGATTATTGTCTTATTTTCTAATGCAAAGATACGGGGATAAGACCAATCGGACATTGTTGTGAGGCTCAAAGAGGATTATTCAAAAGCTCAATGTAAATGCTAAAAAAAATTGCTCCAATGACCGATGAACATTGGAGCAAATAATCAGATGAGCGGATAACGTGCGGCGGTTATAAGAAGGTACCGTTGCAAACCTGAAGCAATTATCCCTTAATGGCTTTCCCCATCTCGTATGCATGCACTAACGAAGGATGCCCTTCCGTTTCACCCGGTGCACTGACACCTCCGGCGAAAACTGTCCCTGTAAGACGGGCTTTTTCGAAGCAGTCAATCCATCCGGTAAGTCCCGCAACGGCACGTTCCGGTACATATTCCTCATCTTCTGCCGCACTGGTCAGCATATAAATGTCGCGGAAATGATAATCGGACGAATAGAGCGGATTGGCACGATCAAGCAAAGTTTTGAGCTGACCACACATCTCATAATAATAGATGGGCGTAGCGAATACGATTACATCGGCATCGTGCATTTTGGCCACGATTGCGGGGGCATCATCGTTGATAACGCAGTGCTGTGTTTTCTGACAGGCGAGACATCCTTTGCAGAAACGGATGTTTTTTTCTCTGATTGTTATTTTTTCGACCTCATTCCCTGCTTCGGAAGCTCCTCTGGCAAACGCATCGGCTAAGGATTCCGAATTGCTCCGCAAGCGGAGACTCGATGATATGACTAATACTTTTTTCATTGTTCTGTTTCTATATTATTTTATTCCTTATTTGTATACTCTCTCAAAAATCGACGTGCAATCTTCTCCGTCTTTTTCGGAGAATCATCCGGATTGCAAGCACTTAATGTTAAAGTCTGACTGCACGCCATCATTAAAGATATTAACCACTTTATCATAACTGTTTCGTTTTATGTTTCTGATTTCGGAAGCGAAGTTAAGGAGAAAACTCCACAGCGACCTTACTGTGAGGCTCAAATAAGATTTCTCAAAAGTTCAATACTTTCCAGTATTCGAATTAAACGAATGCGGCGGTAGGCGATATGCCATATTGTTTTTTAAATGCGGTCGAGAAGTGTGACGGATTCTTGAATCCAACTTCGGCATAAACATCCACAATCTTTCTGTTGCCTCCCTGCATTTTAACGTAAGCTACTTCAAGTCGTTTACGGATGAGCCATTTTTCAGGTGTCAGATCGCTAATCTTCTTGAAATCCCGTTTGAACGTGGCAAGGCTGCGCCCTGTGTAATGTGCCATTTCTTCCATTGTGAACTCGCACATATAGTTTTCGTTCATAAACTCCATGATGTCAATTTTCCACGGCTCGTTGAAATCGAAGAGCATCGGTGCGAACCGATTGTCAATATGCAACAATGCAAGCAAACCTTCCTGTAATTTCAGTTGCATCAGGTCATCTGCAGGTTTTACTTCCGGATTGAAATAAGGCGTCATAGAAGTAAAAAGGCTGGCGAGTTCCACAGTCTTGGGTAGTTTTATCACACCGGAATCGAGCTTTGGAGTGTTAGTTGGCATTCTGCGTTGTTCCAGCTTACCGTACATTTCGCGCAGGAAACGGCGTGTAAACATAAGGAAGATACCGCAATACCGTTCACCGTCTTTTGTTTTTTTATACATGGTAATGTGGTGGTCACGCGGTATGAAGATGCATTCGCCCTTTCCGACATGAATCTGCTCTTTTCCATTATCAAGAATCATCTCACCCGAATAGACATAGTTAATGGCATATTCGCGTGAACGGTGTACACAACCGCTAAAGTCATTGTAATAGAAACTGTAAAATACATTATTATAGTTGAATATGAGCTTCATCGGTTCTGATTGTCCATTTATCATATTTTGTGTTTTAGTCTGATTTTTCATTTTTAATACGGTTTGATTGGATTAGACATTCTTTTCGGATACAAAGGTAGGAAGGTAAGAGGTAGCTTCCGGTAGATGAATTACGGATAAAATAAACTCTATTACAGATTTATATGTCGGTAATAGAGTTTATATTTGGCACAAATGCCTAAAATGGTTACATTTGTAATGTCCTCGTTTTAACAGGACGGAAATAATAATATGTGGTTGGATTTTTATATGTTCCTAACCCTTGCGTCAGGCATTGCTTTGGCTGTTTTGGGATGGCAGTTATGCAGCATTCATATTCCTCATAGGGAAGATACGCACCGACTGCGGACGGCACGTGCCATTCTTGCCGCATCTTATTTCATTCTTGCTATTCCTGCTTTTTGCGAACTGTTTAATGGTGGAGAGGCCGACCGTAAAATCATTGCAGTCTTTACGATAGCGGTGGCCGCTTACCAATCGTTACTGTTTACCGTCACACTGCTGACATTTATTCAACCGCTGTATGTTACCTGCCACAGAGTACGGATACAAGCAGGAATCGTAACGGTTGCAGTTGCCTTGTTTCTGTTTATGGCCTTGAGAAGTGAGGAGTGCTGGGTGTTTTTTGTTGCATTGGCTGTATATGCAGTGCAGTTGGTTTGCTATACATTGTTATTTCGCCGAAAGTATGCCGAGTGCCTTCGATTGTTGGAAGAATATTACGATGAAGACCAGCATGCACGGCTACGTTGGACGAAATTCGGCTTTTATGCTGCGCTCTCGGTCGGTATAGCCGCTTCTCTGTCCGTGTGGCTGCCACCGGTTGCTTATAATATTTTTACTGTCGGTTACATTTTGTTTTACGGGTGGTTTGCCGGTCGTTTTTGTAATTATGTGGTAAAAATCAATTATTATCTGCCGGCCGTAGCGCAGGGACAGGAACCGGTTCGTCTGCAAGCGGTAGATATGGCTGCCTGTGGATTGTCCGAACCGGAACTGGCAGCGGAGAAAGAGCATCTGCGGCTTGCACTCGAACGTTGGGTTGCCGAACGGCGTTTTACCCGTCCAGAAGAAGGCAGGGAACAAATTGCGCGGGAATTGGGGACGACAAAAGAGTTTCTTTGCTGGTATTTCAAGAATGAGATAGGGCGGGACTTCCGTCCGTGGCGTGTCGGCTTACGTATCGAATATGCCAAACAATTGCTGGCCGAAGAACTCGGCATCTCCATGAACGACCTTGCACGCAAGGTAGGGTTTGCCACTAAAAGCAACTTTTACGGATATTTTAAAAAGCTCACGGGTGAAACCCCGGTCGAGTATCAGCGGCGGATTGTGTCACAATGCTGACTTTGTAAAGTGAATAAGCACACGTTGTAAAAACACCAAACGTTTTTTTGAGTAGTAAAGCAGGCAGTCTGTTTCGTGTAAAAATGAAACAGACCGGTCTATTTTGTGCCGTAGTATCAAATAGACCACACGCACTCTTGTCCTCACAGTTGCTATAATGTAAATTTACAGCATCGTTAGATAACGGGATATCAATAATTTATACTGTAAAGAACCTATGAAAGTAAAAAAAATGATTCTGTTCCTGTCGGTGGCAATGCTGTTGGCAGGATGCGACAAAGACAATGCTCCGGTGGCTGTATCGGAAGTTACGCTGTCCCGGACGGCATTGACAATGACCGTCGGTGATACGGAAAAACTTACAGCTACCGTACTGCCGGAGCATGCCGGATATGACGGTCTTGTATGGAGCAGCAACAACACGTCCGTTGCATTAGTCGATGTGGAAGGGCTTGTAACGGCTGTCTCTGCCGGAAATGCCACTATTACCGCAACTGTGGGTGGAAAACAGGTAACCTGCGAAGTGACGGTAGCGGATGCCGTGCCGGAAGGTTTCACCGTCACCACCTACGAAGCTCTGCTCGAAGCACTACGGATGGGCGGTGCCTCGGCCGATGTCCCGACACTCATTATGCTGGGTAGTGACATTACGATACCGGCAGGTGGTGACCGCACCAATCCACCCATAAACGGTAGCGGCTACTTTAAGATAGACGGCGGCGGTCACACCCTCGTCCGAGAAAATGAAAGCTACTATTTCCTCGGCAATATCAATGCCGACGATGATGCCGTTCATATTGAACTCACCAATATCCAACTGGCTCAAGGCGCGAACTCATTTTTGTCCATGATATATGTCTGTAACGGTAGGATTACGTTGGGTAAAGGCGTAGCATTGAACGGGCAGCATATGATTGCGGCTGTCGGCGAAAAAGCGGCATTGGAACTGGGTGACGGCTGCGAATTGTCTGACGCGACAGGCAGTTCGTACAGTACAACGGTCATGAATGGCGCTATCCTTGTGCTGAACGGCGGAAAGACTGCTGCCGGGACTTACATACGTCTCTCCAACGATATCTTTCCGGCTGTTTCTTATCCCCTTATCTCCGTTCCGAAAGCCCTTACGGGTGATGTGCACCTCTGTTTCACGTTGAACGGTATATCCGCTATCGCCCAGGGTGCCGACGGTTATCAACTGACGCAGGCGGACTACGACCGTTTGACAGTGAATCCTGAGTCGTCATGGGTCAGTCTCTATGGAGAAACGATGAAGCAGTATAATGATGACATCTTTGAACTTTATCTCGACCCGACGACGAATTATCAAATCAAGTTGCGCCTGAAAAATTTCACACCACCCGCTTCCGGTAATATCGACATGACCTCCATGACTGCCGACGAAGCGCAGCTAACCATCCGTGCCGCCCTCGCCGCAGGCTTCACCGAACTCAAACTGACGGGCGAACTTTCCAAGATAGGAATGGGCGGTAGTTGGGGTACATTTATCAATAATAAACAAATTACGAAATGCGACCTCACCGGAGTGACGGACTGGGGCACGCCAACTCTGCCCAATGCCGCCTTTGCGAATTGCACCGCCTTGCAGGAGGTGATGCTGCCCGATGATATGAAGACAATCGGAAGTAGTGTTTTTTCAGGTTGCTCTGCGCTGATTACGGTGAATCTTTCGCAGGTTACCCGGATTAATCTAAGCGCATTCTGGGGATGCACTTCATTGGAGACGCTCGCTTTGGATAATGTGACTGCGATAGGCCAGGAGGCTTTCTACGAATGCACGGGCCTCGAAACGCTCAAAATACCGAAGTGTACCGAGTTCGGCAATTATATCGTAACGGGCTGCCGCAGCCTCACCCGGATAGAAGCTACCGTAGCCGGAAATTTCGTTGACATAAGTGATGGTCGCAGCAGTATAGAGCACACCGCCGTTTTTCACAACAGAGATACTCATTCCGGAGAGAACGTATTCGCTCCTGCCAGGTGCGACCTTGTGCTGAATACCGACAAGCAAGAGGACGGTACTGCCGTCCCAAAAGTTTCCGGCAATAACAGATGGACTTTGGCGGCCAATGCCAGTCCTATGATGTGGAAAAGCATTACTTTCCGGCAATAGAAGATTTAGCTATCAATTTTATCATATTATTTCTTAAATTGAATTTATGGTGCATTCATTATTTGGGCACAATCCCATGTAGATAAAGAATTCAAACAAAGCATTGCTATGCAGAAAAGTAAAACGATTATACAGTCAATACACCCCTATAAACGAATGTATTTTGAATTTTACTACAATTTTTGAAAATTTATTAATAAATTGTTTCATAATTTATTAATAGGCGTTTTAAGACTATAAATGAAATTATGGAAATATAAGTACAAAAAAACGGCAAATCACTGTGTGAAATGCCGTTTTTTTATGTCGTTTTAGGAACTTAATCAGGGTATGGGTCACCCAAATTCTCGAATATAAGCATTTGCTGCTTGGGCGAAAGCCAGCGGTGATTGTAAGGAAGATAGCCGGTTTCTGCCAACAATGTTGCCAATTTTGTACATCTTTTGATGCTGCGTTGCAGACATCGCACTGCATTTTTGGGAGTAGCGCAACCGGGGAAATACATTTGCGCCAATTCAGAAAAGGAAGAAGTAGATTTTGCCATTTGCTAAGTTTTAGGTTAATGTTATCAATTGTCCGATATGCAAATATACGAAATCAAGATACCCCTTGTCAAGTATTTCGGGCTTTAATTATGAAGTTTCTCCTTGAAAGTTTTCCTCTCTATATTCCGCTTGTTGTTTGTGGGGGAATTTTCTGATAACTTCTTCGGTGGAATTTAAGGGAACAAAATTAATTTCCCCGGAAAAGAAATGGCACAAAGGTCCGTTTCCATGTCCTATATGCAGGTCTTTACCATGACAAATTGCTTTGCTTATATAAACTTTGGCTTGACGGACAGCTTCTTCAAGTCCGTTGTTGCGGGCGGCAAAGGCAGCGATGGCGGAGGAAAGCGTGCATCCCGTACCGTGAAGGTTGCGGCTCTCTATTTTTTGCTGTTCGAACAGGCTGAAACGGCCGTTGTTGTACAGTACATCGCACATTGTATTGCCGGATAAGTGACCGCCCTTTACCAGTACGGCGCAGTGATAGCGGTTTGCTAATTCACAGGCGGCCAGTTTCATCTCCTCTATATCCGTAACGGGATTTGAAAGGAGCAGGGACGCTTCGCCCAAATTGGGGGTTATCAGGGAACAGAGAGGAAACAACTCCTCTTGAATGGTGCGCACGGTATCTTCCGTCATTAGCTTTCGCCCGCTGGTGGATACCATAACGGGGTCATAAACGACAAAACGAGGCCGGAATTTTTGCAAACACTCCGCTACGGTGTGCACGATAGCGGCATTGTGCACCATTCCTATCTTGATAGCGACAGGCTGCAAATCATCCATGACGGATGTTATCTGTGCACGGACAATGTCCGGTGGGATAGGGCATACAGCCTGAACCCCCATTGTGTTTTGTGCCGTAACGGCAGTAATGACAGAGGCAGCATATCCTTTGAGCGCGGAAATCGTTTTAATATCCGCTTGTATGCCTGCACCGCCGGAGCAGTCGGAGCCGGCAATGGTGAGAATGACCGGAATAGTCGACATGATAATAAAATATTTGATGGTTAAAATAAAGACGCCGCATGGAGCAATTCCTTGAAATGCCCGATAAAATCCGTTCCCGTCCGTTTCCATATATCTCCCAAAAGGACCGCACCGCCGAAGCCCAATAAGCTGATTTCAGGGAAATGCGCTGCCGTAACGCCGCCCAATGCCATTACTTTAGCGTCTATAATGCCCGCCTGCCGCGCCTTTTGCAAGCTGCCGGTAGTATAGGCAGAGGAATATCCTTCTTTGGAAATGCTGTCGTATATGGGACTGAGAAATACGTAATCGCATGTTGCTTTGTATTTGGCGACTTCTTCCAGCGAATGGCAGGAACGGCTGATGTGTCCGGTGAAGCCTGCCGGTGCTGTCGGGTTGCGTCCGTTCAGATGAATGCCTTTCAAATTTCGGAAAGACGCCAGTTGGAAATGCTCGTGTGTGACGATGCGTTTCAGATATTCAGGCGGAAGCCGGTTCAATAATTGTTCCATGTCTTCATAAGAAGCGCCGGGTTTCCGGAGATGCAGTATCTCAAGTCCTGCATCGAACAGGGAAGTGATTGCTTCGGCTTCTCCCTCAAAGAATGCAGGCTGGGTAATTGTTATCAGTTTCATGTTTTCCAAGGTATTTTACAGTAAAAGGACGAACGATTGCATGGTTCTTAAATCGACAGTCCATAACTTTCCGGCCAAAACCTCGCCGTAGCCGCAAATGAGCTTCAGCGTTTCGCTTGCTTCCACACTGCCTACCACGGCAGGAGTAACGCCTATGACGGAATTGTCGGGAGCGGGCATCTGCAATGTTGCGGTTTCGTCGGGAAACAAATCCCTGTATGTCTTGGGCCGATCACCGTAACAGAATACGGAGACTTGCCCTTCAAAGCCCTGGATGGCGCCGTATACATACGGTTTGCGCAGTGCGCTGCAACTGTCGCTAATCAGATAACGGGTGGAGAAGTTGTCGCATCCGTCTACAACGATGTCATAATCGGCAATCAGACGGCGGGCATTCTCCCGGTTGAGACGAAAAGGGTAGGCATGCACTTCTATATTACCGTTCAAAGCCCGCAATCTTTGGGCGGCACAGTGTACCTTAGGCTGTCCTACTTCGTTCTCCGTATACAATATCTGGCGTTGCAGGTTGCTGATACCGACCGTATCATCGTCTGCCAAACCTATTGTGCCTACTCCTGCACCTGCAAGGTAGAGGGCGGCAGGAGAGCCAAGTCCGCCTGCGCCTACTATCAGAACTCTTGCCTTATGCAGTTTTTCCTGTCCGCTTTCTCCGATTTCGGGAAGGGAGATTTGTCTGCTGTATCGGGTCATGATGAGAATAATAAACTATGAAAAAAGGGATTCAAACCCGTTTCAGGTCGAAACTGGCATCCCAGTCTTTCCATACGGGTTCGCGTCCTAAACTTTTTAAGGCTTTGTCTACTTCTACGGCCTTACGCTCGTCGCTGACGTGGAATTGCTCCAAAGTCTGCGGATAGCTGTAATATCCACCCGGTTCCGTTTTGCTTTCCGCGCTCATGGTAGTAACTCCCAGAGTGGCCATGTGGTCGCGTATAAAAGCCGGTTCGCGGGTAGAGTAGGATATGTCCACATCATGGTCGAATATCCGCATGGCAAATGTGACTTGTGCCAGTTCGCGGTCGCTCATTACCACATTGGGTTGGAAGCCACCGTTTTCGGAAGGGCGCATACGCGGGAAGTTGACGCTGTATTTCGTTTTCCAGTAATGCTTCTGAAGATAGCGCAGGTGGTACGCCATCATACAGATATCCGTCCTCCATTCTTTCTCCAGACCTATCAGCACACCCATGCCGATGGAATGTACGCCTGCCTGCCCCATGCGGTCGAAACCGTTAACACGCCATTCGAATCTGGACTTCATGCCGCGCGGGTGATAGATGTTATAGTTTGCCTTGTGGTAGGTTTCCTGAAAACAGATAACGCCGTTCATGCCATGCTCTTTCAGTTCGGCATACTCTTCGGCTTTCAGGGGCATTACCTCAATCTTCAGGTTGCTGAAATAAGGTTTTGCCAAATCGAGTGCGCGGGCAATGTACGGAACACCGGCTTTGGCAGGATTTTCACCCGTAACCAGCAGCAGGTTTTCAAAAGGCGCGAGCTTCTTGATAGCCTTGTATTCGTTTACAATCTCTTCTTCCGTCAGTATGGTGCGGGGCATGGGATTGCTGATGTGGAAACCGCAGTACACGCACGAGTTGGTACAGGAGTTCGTAATATACAACGGCACAAACATGGAAATCGTTTTTCCGAAACGCTCTTCCGTGTATTTCTTGCTTAAACGTGCCATTGTTTCCAGATAGGGGACGGCAGCCGGTGAGATGAGCGCCATAAAATCCTCTACGTCACAATGTTCTTTGGATAGGGCACGACGCACGTCCGCATCTGTTTTGGCATTGATGCGCCGGGTCGTTTCTTCCCAGGATATTTTCTCTAATTCGTCTGAAAACATTTTATTCTATGATAAAAATAATTCGCTAATGAAACGGATAGAATACAAAGACGTGAAATTTTACTTTTCAGACATAAGAACAAAAGAACATATTTTCTCTCTTTTGTCTTTTTGTTCTTCTGTCTAAAAATAAATCTGTCTTCTATCTGAACGTAAATCTGTTGTCTCTGTATTCCAGCCTGACAAGTTATTCCTTTTTCTTTCCCAGTTCCCTTGACAACCGCATTGCGCAGAAGTTAGGCCCGCACATCGTGCAGTATTCTCCGTCGATGTGATGTCCTGCCCGGAAATAAGTCTGTGCCCGTTCGGGGTCGAGCGACAGGTCGAACTGGTCTTTCCAGCGGAACTCATAGCGTGCCTTGCTCAGGGCATTGTCGCGTACTTGTGCGCCGGGGTGTCCTTTGGCAAGGTCGGCGGCATGGGCGGCTATCTTATAGGTGATGACACCTGTGCGCACATCTTCTTTGTCGGGCAGTGCAAGGTGCTCCTTCGGGGTGACGTAGCACAGCATGGCCGTGCCCAGCCAGCCGATTTGCGCCGCACCGATAGCCGAAGTGATATGGTCGTAGCCCGGTGCAATGTCCGTAACCAACGGGCCGAGCGTGTAGAACGGCGCATTGTGGCATTTCTCTATCTGGCGTTCCATATTCTCCTTAATCTTGTGCATGGGCACGTGTCCGGGTCCTTCGATAAAAGCCTGCACGTTCTTTGCCCAGGCGCGGAGCACAAGTTCGCCCATGGTATCGAGTTCAGCAAACTGCGCTTCGTCATTGGCATCGTACGTAGAGCCGGGACGCAGGCCGTCGCCCAAAGAAACGGCTACATCGTATTGCGCCAATATATCGCAGATGTCGTCGAAATGTTCGTACAGAAAGCTTTCGCGGTCGTGCACCAGACACCATTTGCTCATGATGCTTCCGCCGCGGCTCACGATGCCGCACAGACGCTTGTCGGCCAGGTGTACGTTGTGGCGGCGGATACCAGCGTGTATGGTGAAGTAGTCCACGCCTTGTTCGCACTGTTCAATCAAGGTATCGCGGTAGAGCTCCCACGTGAGGTCTTCCACTCTGCCGTTCACTTTCTCCAATGTCTGATAAATGGGAACCGTACCTACGGGAACCGGACAGTTGCGGATAATCCATTCGCGGGTTTCGTGGATATTTTCTCCGGTAGATAAATCCATCAGGGTGTCACCGCCCCATTTACAGCTCCAAAGGGCCTTTTCCACTTCTTCGTCGATGCTTGAAGTGGTGGCGGAATTACCGATATTCGTATTGATTTTTACCAGGAAGTTACGGCCGATAATCATAGGCTCGGCTTCGGGGTGATTGATGTTGGCGGGAAGAAGGGCACGGCCTTCCGCTATTTCCCGGCGGACAAATTCGGGAGTGATATGCGTTTCTATCCCCAATTCGGCACAATTCATGTTCTCGCGGATTGCCACATATTCCATTTCGGGGGTGATGATGCCCTGCTTGGCGTAATACATCTGCGTGCAGCATTTGCCCCGTTTGGCACGATAGGGTAGTGAGATATGTTCAAAGCGCAGGTGGTCGAGCGACTTGTCGTCACGGCGCATGCGGCCGTATTCCGAGGTAATCTCCGGCAGTTGCTCCACATCGTTGCGGTGCAGAATCCAGGGTTCGCGCAGACGGGGCAGCCCTTTCTTAAGGTCGATTTCTATATCGGGGTCGCTGAACGGGCCGCTGGTGTCATAAATGTAAATGTCCGGATTGGGAGTAATGACTTTTTCTTCGCCTGCAAAGGTTGTACTGGGCACTTGCTCTACTTTGCGCATACCTACGCGAAGTTCCGGATAGATTGTTCCCGGCAGATATACTTTCTCCGAGCGGGGATATTTTATTCTTGATTTCATAGCTTATATTATATAATGTGTGTCATTCATCGAGAAATGCAGTGAGAGGCGAACTGGCTTCCGCCACAAAATTGTCGGCTTGCAGTCCCAATCCGGCTTCATAGGCCGTGCGTCCGGCTTCTACGGCTTGCTTGAAGGCTTCAGCCATAGTTACGGGATTGCCCGCTACGGCAATGGCAGTGTTGACCAGACAGGCAGAAGCGCCCATTTCCATTGCTTCGGCGGCATGGCTGGGAGCACCGATACCGGCATCTACCACCACCGGAACGTTTGCCTGCTCGATGATAATCCGAAGGAAGTCACGGGTCTGTAATCCTTTATTCGTGCCGATAGGCGCACCCAGTGGCATGACGGTAGCGGCTCCGGCTTCTTCCAGACGTTTGCAAAGCGTGGGGTCTGCCTGGCAATAAGGAAGGACTATGAACCCCAGTTTCACCAGCTCTTCCGTAGCTTTCAAGGTTTCGGTGGAGTCGGGAAGAAGGTAACGCGGGTCGGGGTGGATTTCCAGTTTCAGCCAGTTCGTTCCGAATGCTTCGCGTGCCATTTGCGCGGCAAATACGGCTTCTTCGGCAGTGCGCACGCCGGAAGTATTGGGCAGAAGCTGGATATGCGGATGACGGATATGTTTCAGCATATCGTCTTCTTCATTATCCAGTTCTATACGCTTCATGGCTACCGTTACCATTTCCGTACCGGATGCCAGAATGGACTGTTCCATGATTTCATTGGAATTGAATTTTCCTGTTCCCAAAAACAGACGGGAGTTGAATTCGCGTCCCGCAATGATTAATTTCTCCATATCTTTTTTTATTTGTTATTTCAGTAATTGGCTGTTTGGTTGATTTTGCCTGCCTGATTGGTTTCCGTAAGAATTCTTTGCATCTCTTCCACCGGATTATCCGCCCGCAGCACCATGCCCGAAAGGGCGATGCCCGTGACGCCTGTCTGCATGACAGACGGAATATCGGCAAAAGTAATCCCGCCGATAGCAACGATAGGCAGGTTGATATTATCTGCCCGCATTTGACGGATAATTTCTTTATATCCTTCCAAACCCAGAATAGGGCTGAGTTTCTGCTTGGTGGTGGTATATCTGAACGGTCCGCAGCCGATGTAATTTACTCCGTCGAGCCAATGTTTCTTTACGTCTTCGTACGTGTTGGCTGTACCGCCTATGATATATTCCTCTCCGAGTATGCGCCGCGCTTCGGCAACAGGCATATCGTTCTTGCCGAGATGTACGCCATCCGCCCGGATTTCCTTTACCAGTTCCACGTGGTCGTCGATGATGAATATGGCGCCATAATCGTTGCAGAGTTTTCGCACTTCCGCGGCTACGGGCAGTATTTCGTTTTCCGTCGCATCTTTCATACGTAGCTGTATCCAGCGGCAACCGCCTTCCAAAGCCATGCGGGCGGAGTCGAGGTAAGAATACCTTTCGGTATAATGTGTAATGAACTGAACCTTTTCCATAGCCTATCCGCCGCAGGCAGCTTTTATTATTACGATGGATATTCCTTCGGACAGAGCATAATCCGCCCATTCCGTACGTGGAATCATACGGTTATTGGCAGCAACGGCCACGCCCTGCGCCGGTAAGGAAAGCTCGGTTGTGAGTTGTAAGAGGGTAACGGCATCGGTTTCCACTTCCTTGTTGTTGATTGATACTTTCATGTTTCTGTTTCTGTTAAATAAAACAATGGAAGTAAATACAAAGAAGTACCGTAAAGGTAAGTTCTAAGAAGAAAAAATATCCAATTCCTACGGCAGTACTAACTGCATCAGGTTCGAGGGTATAATCTCAGCCCGTCGGGGCACCCCTTTGTCTTTACGGTGACAAAGGTAAGGGAAAATAGGAGATAAAAAAGAAAAGAAGGGGATTTTTTATTTATTAAGTTGTTATCAAGGGCGGTAGAACTGTTATTTCTTTATTTTCTTCAGGATGTTCCGAATGGCAGTTTTGACACCAGTCGAATAAAATTCGGTATTGGCATGCTCCAATATAAGTTTTAATTCACTTAACAGCTCCGGTTCGTGTTTACAAAGCCGGTAAGCCATGCGTATGGAAAGGGATTGTACGCCGATGCTTTCCTGCAGGGATAACATATGGTCCAGAGAATAATTAAGCAGTTCAACGGAAACGGGAGCGGTTACCGGCAGGTTGTATAATATAGACAGCAACAGGCGTTTGGAGCCCTGATGTTTGCAATCCGATAAACGGTAGACGAGGTCATCGTACAGCGGGATAAACCAGGCTGGATGTATTTCGCTCAGCTTCTCGCATACCCATGTCGCCCGCCACGCAACACTTTGTTTTTCGTCCGACATCAGCCGATACATAGCTTCGAAGCATTCCGGCTGATGACAAATTTCCCGTACCAATACGTCTACCGACAGATTACGGATGGGAACGTCCAAAGCTTTTCTGAATTCTTCCAATTTCGACATAAGTATATCCTGAAAAAATGAAAAAGGGACTATCGTTTGTTTGAATAGCCCCCCTTTCGCGTTTAACTGTCTTTTATCGGTTATGCAATGCCGTGAGCCGATACATTGCCGTCGATTTTCTTGATAAGTCCTTGCAATACTGCACCCGGACCGCATTCCGTAAAGTCGGTAGCACCATCGGCAACCATATTCTTGACTGTTTGAGTCCAGCGTACGGAAGCTGTCAGTTGTGCAACAAGATTTTTCTTGATTTCAGCTGGGTCGGTATGAGGAAGGGCATCCACATTCTGATATACAGGACACTTCGGAGTGTGGAACTCGGTTGCGTTGATAGCCGCTTCCAGTTCAACTTTGGCAGGGTTCATCA
>CDZT01034701.1_pt1 | contig 28129 bp, 20 predicted proteins | sample 557531 | NCBI WGS metagenome assembly CDZT01 (sample SAMEA3182066, study PRJEB8094) | gut metagenome | biome: human; feature: gut; material: Stool; isolation source: human stools | place: Canada | collected 2013-03-05
CCCCCATCAATTTCAGCCATCCGGCGGTGTAGAAGTCCCGGAGCTGATCCACATCCCGCATCGCCTGGTCCCGGGGCATGTCGTGAACCACGATCTCAAAGATGCCATTGAACATCCCGCTGGCGATGATATGGCACAGGGATTTGTCCAGCACTGGGATGTCCCGGCCCAGGCGGCGGAGCACCTCCATGTACCGTTGGGTGTATTCCACCTCTGCCTCCACCATGTTGTGGACGAAGTGCTCATAGCTGGTCCCCTCCGCACAGCAGAGCAGCAGCTTCACCGGCTCCCGGTGGGCACAGATGTAATCCACCATCCAGTGGACACAGCCAGAAGACTCCACGCCCATGTGCTCCGGCTGCTGCTCCTCAGGCAGCTCGGCGAAGGAGGTCTGGGCCGCCATGAACTTCCCCATGAGGGCGGCGGCATGGGGCTCCACGATAGAGGCGAACAGGGCCTCCTTGCTGGAAAAATAGCCGTAGAAGGCGCCGGTGGTCACCCCGGCATTCTTCACGATCTGCCGCAGGGAGGCCCCCTGGAAGCCTTTATCCAGGAATTCCGCCATAGCGGCCTCCTGAATTTTTTCCAATGTGGTAACAGATGTTTCTTCCACTGGAATCTCTCCTGTAACATCGTTATATAACGGTGTTATAATACAACCAGCCCCACAATTTGTCAAGGGGGGAAAGCCGAAAAAGCCCGGCGCAAGTGCGCCGGGCTTTTCGATCAAAATCTTTGCCCTGATTTGGGAAGGGGCAGAGCACGCATGCTGTGGAGGCTGACGCCCAGAGTGGACAGGTTGTGGAGCATGGCCGATGTGGCCGGCGGCAGCACACCCGCCGCGCCAAGGCCGATCAGCGCCCCGTTGAACCCGATGACGAATCGGTAGTTGGCTTGGATGCGGTTCATGAGGGCCATGGCCAGCTGCCGCAGCTGCACCAGCTCCCACAGGCTGTCGGCGGCGATGGTGATATCGGCGATCTCTCTGGCGATGGCCGCCCCGTCGCTGATGGCGATGCCCGCGTCCGCTTCGGAGAGGGCAGGGGAATCGTTGATGCCGTCTCCCACCATGAGGACTGTGTGCCCCTCCCGCCGCAGGGCTGTCACATACTCCGCCTTGTCCGCCGGAAGCACCCCGGCCCGGAAGTCATCTACCCCCAGCTGGGCCGCAATGGCGGCGGCGGTGCGGGGGCTGTCCCCGGTGAGCATGACAGTCTTTTTCACGCCCAGTCTCCGCAGAGCGGAGAACACATCTTTTGCCTCCTCCCGCAGGGGGTCGGAGATACAGATCACGGCGGAGAGCACTCCGTCGATTGCCAGGTAGAGCTGGGAGAACTCCGGAGGCAGGGTGTCGAACTTTTCCTGCTCGCCTTCCGGAATGCGCACCTTCTCGTCCTCGAAGATAAAATGGGCACTGCCGATGCGCACTTGTTCCCCATCCACCGAGCTGGCGATGCCGTGCGCCACCAGATACTCCACCTTGGCATGGCGTTCCTCATGGCGCAGGCCTCGGCGGCGGGCCGCTTCCACTACGGCGTTGGCCATGGAGTGGGGGAAGTGTTCCTCCAGGCAGGCGGCCAGGCGGAGCATCTCCGCCTCATTCTTGCCGTTGAAGGGGATGATCTGGGCCACCTGGGGACAGGCGTGGGTAAGGGTGCCGGTCTTATCAAAGATGATGGTGTCCGCTTTGGCTGTGGCTTCCAGAAACCTGCCGCCCTTGACGGTGATGTGCTCACGCCCGGCCTCCCGCATGGCAGACATGACTGCCAAAGGCATCGCCAGCTTTAAGGCACAGGAGAAGTCCACCATGAGCACCGACAGGGCTCGGGTCACATTCCGGGTGAGGAGCAAATCCAGCAGGCTCCCGGCGAAGGTATAGGGCACCAGCTTGTCGGCCAGGTTGGACGCCTTGGCTTCAGCGGCAGACTTCATCTGCTCCGACCGCTGGATCATGTCCACAATCTGGTCGTACCGGCCCTGGCCGGATGCCTGCTTCACCTCCAGGACGCACTCGCCCTCCTCCACCACGGTGCCGGCGTACAGCGCCCCTCCGGGACGCTTGGCCACAGGGACGGACTCGCCTGTGAGGGAGACTTGATTGACGGTGATCTCACCCTCCGCCACCACGCCGTCCAGAGGGATGACGCCCCCGGCCCGGACCACAACCAGATCGCCGGGCTTCACTTGTCCAATGGAGACCAGTACCTCGTCGTTCCCGTTTTTCAGCCACACCCGGTCTACGTGAAGGGACAAACTCTCCGCCAGGTCGGCCACAGACTTCTTCCTTGTCCAGTCTTCCAGCAGCTCCCCGATCTCCAGCAGGAACATGACGGTGCCGGCGGTGCCAAAGTCCCGGCGGCAGGCCGAAATCCCGATGGACAGGGCATCCAGCAGCTCCACCTTGATCTGACGCCGTCCCAGACAGCGAAGGCCCTTGCGCAGGAAAGGCGCCATGTGCCAAATCACCCGGGCAATCCGCAGCGGCGCAGGCAGGAACAGGGTGGCCGCCGCCTTTACTGCCACCTTACCCACCAGTTTCTCCTGGAACTCCCGGTTCATAGCCCGGGTGCTGTGATCGGGGAGGGCGACAGACGCTTCTGCCCCGGCCCAGGTGAACGCGCCGAGTGCGGAGAGAACCGTTTCCCGCTCCCCTGTAAAGGTCACGATGAGACAGCCTGTGCGCTCATGGACAGCGGCTTCCCGGACCCAGGGCTGGCCCTTCAGCCAGGTCTCCAGCAGGTCGGCCTGACGCAAGGTCAGGTTTTTCTGCCGGAGGCGCAGACGTAGCCGCCCCCGGCTCTCGTGTACGATGGTTGCTCGCATACAGGTACTCCTTCCTATGAAAAAGGGAGCCGCTTTCCGGCTCCCTTCCGCAGCTTTTAAGCCTCCTGACCCTCCACCTGGGTTTCGGCCTCCTTGGAGGCCCGGGCCTCATTGATGTCTTTGGCGGAGGCCACAATGTCGGCGGCGTTCTCTTGGACGGCGGTGACCGTCTCCATCACGCTGTCCTTCATCCGCAGGCCGGCGGCGGTGATGTGGATGTAGGCATTCTTGGCATCCTTGCTGGTCAGCAGCTTCACGCCGGCAGAGCCGAACAGAGCACCGCCCACAAAGCAGGCCAGTCTGACGTAATGCTTCATCATAGGATTCTTCCTTTCCGTGATTGGTTATTTGCGTTTGTAACCTGTGATCATCACCATGATCATGCAGATCACGGCGCCCCAGGCCCAGAAGCGATGTTGTTTCATCAAGATCTCCTCCTGTCTGGAAACAAGCCCGTCTCTTCGCGTATTAAAGCATTATAGCAGATGAAACGCCCGGTGTATCACCAAAACAGACGATGTTGTGCCGGTTCAGACATCCTTCCGGTACTTGGCCGGCGTCATACCGTACTGCCGGCGGAAGGCGGCGGTGAACTGGCTGGCACTGCCATATCCGACTGACTGAGCCACCCCCAGAACACTGAGGGAGGAGTCCCGCAGCAGCTCTGCCGCCCGTTCCATCCGCCGCTGCCGCAGCCAGGCGTGGACCGGCAGGCCGTACAGACGGCGGAAAGCATCCTTGAATGTTGTGGCGGAGAGCATGGCCATGCGGCTCAGGGCTGGGATGGTCAGGGGATCGGCCAGGTGATCCTCCATATAACGGCGCGTCTTTCCTAAAACCCGGACTACCTCCCGATCCAGTGCCGGGACCGGGAGGACATTCAGCGCATTTCCCTCTGGGGCGGAGAGCAGATAGAGCAGCTCTGCCGATTTCCACACGCACCAGCGGGCCTGCTCGCTCTGGGGCAGGCAGTCCAGGTTGGCAAAGACCGCCCGGCTCCAGGTGCTGGGCCCCTCTACGGCACAGCCGTTCCGGCTGGCCATCCATCGCCGTACCTGCTCTGTGTCCAGAGAGAGGCCCCCCAGCAGCGCACACAGGGCCTCCAGGCTGTCCCGGGCGCTGCGGGCGTCCACTGCTACCAGGACTCCCTCCAGGGAGGTGCCGACCTTGACGGCGGACAGGCTGGAGGCGTCCGTGAGAAGAAGCACCTGCCGGGCACCTGCCGTCAGGGCCGATCCGTCCCGCCGGGTCAGTGTTACCGTCCCGGCAACACAGAACAAGGCCTCGAAATGCAGAGGCTCCAGTCGAAGGGGCAGGGGGAGAGGGCTCTTTTCCAGAGAGAACAGGCAGGCCCGGACGCCGGGCATCACCTGCGACCAGTCTCCACGGTCCGCCAGAACCTCTGCCAGCATCCGTCTGCCTCCTCTCTCTGCTGATCTGTGTCCCGGCCGCTTACCGGCCGAACAGCCCCTTCTTCCCCCAGGGCTCTTTCCGAATCTCCCCTGCGTCATAGCCGGTGGCCCGGATGGCTTCCCGCAGGGCTGCCTCATCCAACTCTGTTTCTGCGATCACCGTGGTCTCCTTTTTGCTCCGGGACGAGGTGACTTTCTTCACCGGAAAGGCTCTGCGCACCGCGTCGTTCACATGGCTCTCACACATGCCGCACATCATACCTGTCACCCGCACAGTATATTTCCACATATTCTGCCGCCTCCACTGCTGCTTCTATTAGTTAACGCTAACCGCAGGACAATCTTTTCCTGTCAGGGGAATTGTCCAGGTAATATCAGTCTGCTTTCCCATACAAATCAGTTAGCCAAATCTAACCAAAAACATTATAGAGCCGCATCTTCTGGTTTGTCAAGCCCCGGGACCGCGCAAGCATTGGCACCCGGCATGGTATTCCGGCAGGGACCTCTTAAAACCGGCTACGACCGTCTGGCAAACGGTACGCAAAGCGGCTGCTTTGAGAGAGGGGCGACCATACAAAAGCATTTGAACGGCGTGGCGCTCGAAAGAGGGGAAATTACGGATGTGCCTGCCTTTTATCGGCGTGTTGATTCCGTTTGCAGGAACCGCTTTCCGGCCTGCACCTTACTTTGGCCGGTGTCGGAGCAACGGCTCCCCCACCTCCGCCAAAAGAGCCGGCAGGTGAAAGGGCCCCACACCCATCTACGATGCTCCGCCACGATGGCGCTGGATGCATGGTGCCGGGCTAACAAGGAACATGCCCGGAACGAAGGACTTTCCTGCTCTCGACGGCCCTGCAGATTCTGAGCCGTGTTTCAGCCTGCGGCCCGATCTCCAGTTCTGCAGACGGCGGCAGAATCTCCTGGTCCTGCCGGGTTGACGTCTCTTCCAGATCTGATAAATTCGTCCTCGACTATCTGTCTCTTGCAGTTTGCCCTCTTTACCATGGCTGAAAATAGCGATTGCAGTCCTCTTGGGCCTGCTTCAGCGCTTCTTCTGGGGAACATACCCCCAAAACTGCCTGCTGGACATGGGCCGCCAGAATGGTCTCTAGTTGCAGCTCGCTGAAGTTCTGGTAGTAAGTGCTGTTGCTGCGGCGCTGCGCTGTGGGAAAGCTCTTTCGCGCAGTGGAGAGCTAGGGGTATTGCTCGCTGATATCGCGGTTGCTGTATGCGGAACGGCAGGGAGACAGGCCGCCCAGCATCGTGAAGACCGGTGCCACCAAGTCCATATCCTCCCGTTCTGCCCGTCGTGGCGGGATAGAATGCTGCTTCCGGCCTGACGTCTGCTGTCATACGCTTTCTGCTTTTTGCGTCACAGTTGGCCGACGCGATACCGCCCGGAGGAGACTCTGCGCTCTTGTACCGGGACGTTTTTTGCCTTTTACGGGGCCATGTAAAACAAGCTCAAATTGGTCTGGCAGACCCAACCTGGCTTTATAGCTGTTTGAAACAGCATCGGCTCATAGATGGAAATCTCAGGCTTATCTCTGCCGCACCTTGAGCAGTGGGCATTGCCCCTTTTTCTCTGCCTTTTCAAAGTGGACACAGGCTACCGCCTGGTATTGCATTCCGCTTCTCTCCCGGCTGATTTCCAAAGAAATCAGCCGGGTTTCCTGCGCCTTCAAAGAATTAGATGGTATCTGGAAGAATTTTTGCGTGGTTTTGCCGTATTCTGAGCTGCTGTGATAAGCATTTGTTGGCTTCATAGCCGAGACGATGATCTGGTGAATGCTTTGCGCTGTCTTAGGGCTCAAGCCCTTGAATGGTCTCTTGCTCCGGTTCCAGTCCACCCGGCCCTTTTCCGTGTCGCTTATACCTTTTACAGCAACATAACAGATGGCACCGCGGTGTCATTCTCAAACTGCTGGTTTTAAATACGACAGAAAAAATATTACGTTAAAAAATATGGCGGCTGAGGAGCGGGTTTATCACTCCATAGCCTGCATAAGCATATAAGCATTACCTATGCGCTATACGCACTGTTTCCAATGGAGAGACGGAGGGAGGCGGCGCGCTTCCCCGGCTTCATCCAGCTAAAAATAATTTGATTCAAAAATAATATTATGTCTTATTTTTTGCTTGTTTTCTGCGAAGTCATGAAGTATGATAGGGGTGTAAGAGACCGGCGTCCTCCAAAACGGTATATACCGTTTTATTTCCGCTTTGCGGAAATAAGGAGCTTTGTTTTCCGGCGAAAATAACAGAAGAAGGAGCGAGAAAGATGAAAACAGGTAAGAAACTGCTGGCTCTGCTGTTGGCGGTCGTCATGACGATGAGTCTGCTGACCGTGGGGGCGTTTGCGGAGGAGACCCCTTCGTCCGAGACGCCTTTGGAGCAGCAGGATTCCGGCAGCGGGAACATCCCGGACGATCCGGCAGAGGGACCTGCGGATGACCTGACAGGCAATTCTGAGGATGGGGCCGCAGGCGAGTCCGACGCAGCCCTGACGGCGGCAGACACTTCGTATGTGGCAGAGGTCGACGGTCAGCAGTATGAAACACTGCAGGCTGCTGTTGACGCTGTGCAGGGCAGCGGCACGATTGAATTGACGAGCAGTATTGCATTGTCAGATCAGGTGACCATTGACAGCGGAAAGACGATCATTTTAGACATGAATGGTGAGACGTTGTCTATTGGCTTTTCGGACAGCAGTAAAAATTTGATCGTAAACAATGGCACACTTACAATTACAGGCGACGGTACCTTTGATGCAACTGAGGCGACAAGCTACAAGGGCTTCATCAATAACTATGGCACGTTGACTGTGGAAAACGGAACATTTCAGATAGCTGATAAAGCCATGACCGTTCATCTGAGAAATCAGGATGGCGGTAAGGCTGTGATTAATGGCGGAACTTTTAGCGGTGGGGCAACGATTGTTCGCAGCTTTGAAGGCTCCAATACGACAATTACCGGCGGAAGCTTTACAAATAGTGTTTATCCCGCTGTTGATGTAAACGGAGAAACGCTGATTACCGGCGGAATTTTTACGAATACGTCTTGCAGCAGGTGCGATAGCCAAAATTGGGGATATACGGTCCGCAGCGGCGTGGACAACGATCCTGATGCCAAGCTGACGATTACGCCGTCGTCTGAGGGAAGCGTTGTTGTGACCGGCACGCAGGGAGCCCTTAGTGCGACCGCTGGGACAATGGAAGTCAATGGCGGCAGCTATAAGACGGTAGATTGCGCCCAGAAGCATGGCGCTGTATTCTATGCGCTTTATGTGGCCGGAGAAGCTGGTGCCGTACAGGTTGTTGTAAATGACGGTACATTTGTGACGGAGGGGAAGCAGACTGCCGTTCTGGTTGGAAACAGCAACGACGGGGGCCTGAAAGAACAGGCGGTTCTCCAAATCAGAGGCGGTCAATTCAGCGCACCTGAAGGAATTCCGGCCTACAAGGTAGATGTAGCCTTGGGCGGATTGAACATCACTGGCGGCACATTCTCCAGCAAAGTCGATGAACAGTATCTGGCCGAGGGCTATGTGCAGAACGCCAACGGCGAGGTCGGCTCCCGGGAAGAGATGATGGTTGCCGAGGTCATAACCGCAGAGGGGGCGGAACAGTATACCTCCCTGGCAGAGGCTGTGGAAGCGGCTGCGAACAATTCTGTCATTAAGCTGCTCAAAGATACAGAGGGCGACGGAATTGTGATCGATACATCCAAAAAGAACCTGACGATCGACTTCAATACCCACTCCTATACGGTCAGCGGAAGCACGGTGGGGTCTTCCGGTACAGAAACCAACGCGTTTCAGTTCTTGACGGGTGGTTCCCTGACGCTGAAAAACGGGTCTATCATCTTTGCCAATCAGAAGACCCTGCTGATCGGCCTGCAGAACTATTGCAACCTGACGCTTGAGAATATGGTGATTGATGCCAGTCAGGCAAGCGCACCCTGTCAGTATGCGATTTCCAACAACTGCGGTACTGTTCAGTTTATCGGAAATACGAGTATAAAGGCATATAAAAACCAAACGGCTTTTGATTCCTGCAAGTTTGGCAGTTACGAGATTCCCACGGTGAAGATCCATACCACAGGCACCATTACCGGCGATATTGAATTGAGCGGCGGCAAGCTGGAGATTTCTGCCGGCACGTTTGAGGGAAATATTCGTACGGTCAGCGGTTACACAGAGGGTGATGCAATCATCACCGGCGGCACGTTCTCCAGCGATGTGAGCGAGTATCTGGCCGAGGGTCTTGGACAGGATGCCAACGGTACTGTGGGCAAGGTCGAAGAGGGATTTGCTGCCGTCAGAATCGGCGATACCTATTATCAGACGCTGGCCAAGGCCATCGCCGAAGCAAAAGAAAATGATACCATCACGCTGCTGAGAGAGGTGGATCTTGGCAGCGACAAAGTTACGATCAACAAAGCGGTCACTCTGGATCTGAATGGCTGCACGCTTACAAGTTCTAACGCGACCAATACGCTGTGGCTGGAAGCCAGCCGTGTGACCGTTCAGGACAGCAAGGGGAACGGCAAGATCCAGAATACTGGCTCCGGCAGCAACAATATTGCAGTTGTTGTCAATGGTCAGGGCACTGAGGCGTATTTCAAAAGCGGTACGGTTTCCGGTAACTATGCCGTCTTTATTCAGAACGGAGCAAAGGCCGTAATTGACGGCGGCAAATACACAGGCACCTATGGCATCAACACAGTTGGTACAGGTAATGAGGCAAACAAAACCGCTGTGGAGATCAACGGCGGGGAGATACAGGCGGTCGCATTTGCGGTTGCCGGAAATGGCTCTGCCGACTATACGGAGACAGTGATTACCGGCGGCAGACTGGAATCCACTGAGGGAAATGTCATCTATCATCCCCAGGTAGGCGACCTGACGATCAAGGGTGATGCAGAACTGATCGGCCCGAACGGCGTGCAGTATTGCGGCGCCGGTACGCTGACCATTGCTGAAAATGCTGTGATTACCGCAACGCTGCCCTTTACGGAATTTCCCACCAAGCCCGCTTCCCAGGGGGATGGCAGCACCGATGATGGCGCGGCCCTGTCTGTTGTTTCCCGCGGCGGCGGTTACCAGGGCGAGGGGCAGACCATGACCGTGAATATCACCGGCGGTACGCTGACCAGCCGCAACAATGCGGCGATTGCCGTATACCGTTTGGAACGTGTAAACGGCCAGTGGACAACAAATGAGAATACCAAGATTGTCAGCTACCTTGCGGCGCTGACAGTCAGCGGAGGCAACTTCTCTGCCGGCAGCAAAAAGGACGCTTTTGAGATTGATACCCAGGCTGCCGACAAAATCAGTGTTACCGGCGGCTACTTCACCTCTGATCCCAGCGATTACGTACCGGAAAATGCGGAACCCAAGCTCTTTGTGGTCGCTTCCGACAAGACGGGCTACGCCTACATGGTGACCACCACGAAGCCTACGGAGGTCGATCCCATTGTCACGGAGAAGACGGAGACTGAAGTAAGCGAGAGTATCGGGACGGAAGACCAGGAAAAGATCGAAGCGGTCATCGACAAGGCGCAGGTCAGCGGCGTTTCTGACGCGGTGACGGAGTCCGCGCAGAATGCCATTATCAATCAGGTAGAGGAAGCACTGAATCCCGAGGATAAAGTGGTGGTGGAGATCACCGTGAGTCTGACCGCCGATGAAGCGGATTTGACCACAGAGGACAAGATGTATGTCTCCTATAAGGCAGAGCCTGTGGCGAAGGTCATAGTCAACGGCGAAGACAAAGCGGAGAATATTGCCGTTCCCAACGACTATCTGGACGGCCAGACTCTCATTGAGGTCCGCCTGCCGATTCCGGCGGACTTGGAGCCCCAGGAGATCATGCACATTGCGGATGACGGCACCCGTGAGCGATATCTGAATGGTTCCGGCTTCACTGTGGAGGATGGCTGCGCGGTGCTGCATGTTAAGCATTTCAGCACCTTTGTGCTCAACGGCCAGCTGACAGTTGCCGCCAAGATCGGTGAGAGTGAGTACGGCACGCTGCAGGAGGCTGTGAACGCCGCGAAGTCCGGCGATACCATCGTTTTGACGCAGGATTGTGACGAGAAGATCTCTGTCTCCGGTAAGAGCGTGACCATTGACCTCGATGGACACACTTATGATAAGGACAAGATCACGCTGGGCAGCCGCTGCAGCATGAGCGTGAGCGATGATAAGATCACGATTACTTATTCCGCTCCCTCCGGCGGTGGATCCTCTTCCTCCAGCAGCGGTGATTATACCGTCAGCGTGGAGAACAGCAAGCACGGCACCGTCACCGTCAGTCCCAAGCGGGCGGACAAGGGCGATACCGTGACCATCACCGTCAAGCCCGACAATGGCTATGAGCTGGACGAGTTGACTGTCACCGACAAGGACGGGGACACTGTGAAGCTCCAGAGCAAGGGCGGCAACAAGTACACGTTTACCATGCCCGGCAGTAAGGTCACTGTGGAGGCCACGTTCACTCTGGAGAAAGAGGAGAACCTGCCCTTTGCCGACGTGGCGGAGGACTATTGGGCCGTGGAGGAGATCACCTGGGCCTATGAAAACGGCTATATGAACGGTGTCAGCGCCGAGCGGTTCGCCCCCGGCAGCACGGTGACCCGCCAGCAGCTGTGGATGGTTTTGGCCCGTCTGACGGAGTTCAATCCCTCCAACATGACCGAGGCGCAGCACTGGGCCGTGGAGAGCAAGATTTCCGACGGCAGCAACCCCGGCGGCGCCCTGACCCGCCAGCAGATGGTGACCATCCTGTACCGCTGGGCGCAGCAGATGGGCTATGACGTGTCCGGGCGGGCCGATCTGTCCGCGTTCCCGGACAACGCCTCCGTGGCCGCTTACGCCACGGAACCCATGACCTGGGCTATCGCAGAGGGGATCATCTCCGGCACCACTGAGGGCCTGCTGAACCCTGCCGGCACGGCCACTCGCGCCCAGTTTGCGGTGATTTTGTACCGGTTCTTTGAAAATGTGATGTAAGTACCATGCTTTGCTTCAGGGCGGTCCTTCGGGGCCGCCCTGTTTTTCTGTCCGATGGCGGGATGCAAAGCCGTCAAGATACGAGATGAATGGATATATCTCCTGCATGTGCCGCAATGTCTATGAAACTCCCTGGGACGCACTGTGCGTTCCGGGGAGTTTCGGGCATAGAGGGGCGTCCCATGAAGTCGCTGGCCGTACGGCAGGACACGGCAGCGAGGGGCCAGACAAGGAGCAAAGAGGGATCCATTCAACCGTTAGGCCGGCGGCGGTTCCTGAAATAGAGCCGGAGGGCGGCAGGCAGACGCGATCCGCTTCTCTGCATGTCAGCTTTGACGGCCCAAGGCAGGAGGCTGGACCTCGTCCGGAACTGCCGCTGACATGCAGATGGAGGGGATGTGTTCCTTCCCGAGGGGGGACCTGCTCCTTGATGGAAGAGAATCCTTCCAGCACAGCTTTAACTTCGATTTTACAAACAGGGGGTGGAGCGACCCCCGCCTCTCCCTTTATACTGGTATCAACCGACGGGCCGGCCTTGTTGGAGAAAAATATTTCGCCTCTTCTACAAGCGGCCGATTCCCGCTGAGGGGGGTTCTTTTCATGAGAACAGGCACCGCCTTGTAAGTTTGCTACGGGATAGGAGAGATCAGATCATGCGGCAGGATATTCGGGTTTTGGACCGGGTGCGCGGCGCCTACGCCTCTCTGCGGCCATCGGAACAGCGGGTGGCGGACTATGTGCTGAAGGACCCGGAGACCTGTACCCGGTGCACCATTTCGGAGCTGGCAGACCAAGTGCAGGTGAGCCAGCCCACAGTGATCCGCTTCGTGCAGGCCCTTGGATTTGACGGCTACCGCAACTTCAAATACTGCCTCATCCGGGACCGCAGCGGCGGCGCGGCCCGGGAGGCCTGCTTCGACCACTTGGGAGGCTTCGACTTGAAGCCCTGGGACCAGCTGGAGGACCTCCCCCTGAAAGAGGTTCGGGTGTCCGGCGGCCTGCTGGAGGAGGCACTGAAGTCCCTGTCCGTCCAGGAGCTGGACCGGGCCGGGCGGATGCTTGCCACTGCCCGGACCATCGACATCTACGGGGTGGAGAACTCCTGCACGCCGGCCAGTGATCTCCTGACCAAGCTGACCTATCTGGGGCTCTGCTGCCGGATGCACACCGACGCCTATCTCCAGCAGATCGCCGCCGCCCATCTGGGGGTGGCAGACGTGGCGGTAGCCTTTTCCCACTCCGGCTGCTCCATGGATACGGTGAAGGCGCTGAGACTGGCCAGAAGGGCGGGGGCAAACACCATCGCCGTCACCAGTCGGAAGAATCCTCTCTTGGCCAAGTACGCCGACGTGTGCCTGTATACCGGGGGAGAGGACACTGTGATCTACGGCACAGCCATCTTCTCCCGCATTCCCGATCTGGCGGTGGTGGATCTGCTGTACATGGGGATCATTCAGAGCGACTATGAGCGGTTCTCCCGCAGTCTGGACAAAAGCGGAGCGGTCATTGCCGACCGAGGCTATCCGGAGGCGTGAGATTCCCCGGCGGGGGCTTTCTTTGTAATTTTTCTACAAGGAAGGCCCCCTGTTTTTGATGCCTTTTTACGTTTCTCTAACGGAAAATTAAACCTTTTACGCTTGTTTTGCGGAGCTGGAATTTGCTAGGATTACACCGTCGCCGGACGTGCGGCGGCGCCCACAAGAACTTTTGAAACCGAGAAAGGAGCGGTTTTTCATGCTGGAACTGGAGCATATCCAGAAGGCATTTGACGGCGTGCCTGTACTCAAGGACCTCTCTCTCCAGGTGGAGGACGGAGAGATCGTCTCCATCCTGGGGCCCTCTGGCTGCGGCAAGACCACCCTGCTCAATATCATCTTGGGCATCGTGGATGCCGACCAGGGAGAGATCCGATACAGCGGGGAGGATCTGACCCGCACCCCCATGGAGAAGCGGGGCTTCAACATCGTCTTTCAGGACTACGCCCTCTTTCCCAATTTAAACGTACAGCAGAACATCACCTACGGCCTGCGGAACAAGCCCGGCATCTCCTCCCGGGAGGAGGTGGATGAGCTCATCGACCTGCTGGGCCTGCGGGAGCACCTGGGCAAGCGCATCGACCAGCTCTCCGGCGGCCAGAAGCAGCGGGTGGCCCTGGCCCGCACCCTGGTGATGAAACCCCGGATTCTCCTGCTGGACGAGCCCCTGTCCGCCCTGGACGGAGTCATCAAGGAATCCATCAAGGACCGGATCAAGACCATCGCCCGGGAGTACCACCTGACCACCATCATCGTCACCCATGACCCGGAGGAGGCCCTCACCCTGTCCGACCGGGTGCTCATCATCGATCAGGGGTCCATCTCCCAGTACGCCAGGCCGGACGAGATCGTCCACCAGCCCAGGAACGACTTTGTGCGCAAGTTCATCCTCCGCCAGCTGGAGATCAAGCGCGGCAATATCTACGCCCTGTTCGGCGACCGCCCGCAGCTGGCCGGCGAGGCTGTTTGAGGAAAGGCGCCATGAGACGGAAAAATTGGGAGCTGAAGGGGATTTTCTGGATCATCACCCTTCTGTTCGTGGGCTTCCTGGCCGCCCCCATCCTCCTGCTGCTGGGCAAGTCCCTGGTGGGGGAGGGCGGATTTACCTGGGAGTTCTATGCCTCGGTGGTGACCCGGGAGGGATTTCTCACGGCCCTGGGCAACAGCTTTGCGGTGGCGGCCGCGTCGGCCGTGACGGCCACGGTCATCGCCTTCCTGATGGCCTATGCGGTCCACTACACCGGATTGCCCAGGTGGGCCAAGCGGTTCATCACCGCCATCGCGACCCTGCCCATGTTCCTGCCCACCATCACCTATGGCTTTGCCATCATCTACTCCTTCGGCAAACAGGGGCTGCTCACCCGCCTGCTGGGGCGGCAGTTCTTTGACATCTACGGCTTCGGCGGGCTGCTGGTGGGCTATGTGATCTATACCATTCCGGTGGCCTTCCTGCTGATCCACAACACCATGGGTTTTGTGGACAAAAAGACCATCATTGTCTCCAAGGCCATGGGGGACCGGGACCTGGCCACCTTCTGGATCGCCATTCTTCGCCCCCTGCTGGGAACTCTGGCGGGCGCCTTCATTCAGGCCTTCTTCCTGTGCTTCACCGACTTCGGCATCCCCGCCTCGGTGGGCGGCGGCTATGAGGTCATCGCCACCCTCCTCTACAACCAGATGCTGGGCGGCATCCCCGACTTCAACCGGGGGGCGGTCATCGCCATGATCCTGCTCATCCCCTCCATCGGCAGCATCTGCATCCTGCAGCTGCTGGAGCGGTTCAATATCCGCTATACCCGCATCTCCCAGGCGGACCTGCGGAAGAACCCCCTGCGGGATACGGGGTGGGGCGTCTCCAGCACGGCGATCTCAGTGGCCATCCTGTCTATCTTCGCGGTGATCTTTGTGGTCCCCCTGGTGGAGCAGTGGCCCTATCAGACCAGCTTCTCCCTGGAGCACTTCGCCGCCGTATTCACCGACAGCGAGCTGATTACCGTCTACTGGCACTCTCTGGTGATGGCCCTGCTCACTGCCTTCCTGGGCACTCTGGCGGCCTACGGCGCCGCCCTCATCACCGCCCGGAGCACCTTGCCCCCGCGGTACAAGCGGGTCATCGAGAGCATTGCCCTGGTGACCAACGCCATCCCCGGCATGGTGCTGGGTGTGGCCTATCTGTTTCTCTTCTCCGGCAGCGGCCTGCAGAATACCCTGCTGCTGATGATCCTGTGCAACATCGTCCACTACTTCTCCACCCCCTATTTGATGATGAAGAACTCCCTGTCCAAGATGAACGCCGGCTGGGAAACCACAGCCATGCTCATGGGGGACAGCTGGCTCCAGACCATCCTCCGGGTGGTCACCCCCAACGCTCTGTCCAGTCTCATCGAGGTGTTCAGCTACTACTTCATCAATTCCATGGTCACCATCAGCGCCCTCATTTTCATCGCCGGGGCCCGGACCATGGTTCTCACCACCATGATCAAGCAGCTGCAGTACGTGAACCGCTTCAACGAGGTGTTCGTCCTCTCCCTGCTGATCCTGGCCACTAACCTGGTCGCCAAGGGGCTCTTCTCCTGCCTGGCCAGCTATAAGGCATCCCATCCGGTGAAAGAGCGCCGTTCCATCCAACTCTTTGGAAACAGAAAGGAAGCAGTCCAATGAATTTCAAAAAATACCTCGCCCTGGGAACCGCCCTGACCCTGACCCTTCTCGCCGGCTGCGGCAGCTCCGGCTCCGGCGATGACCAGATCGTCATCTACTCCAACGCCGATGAGGAGGCCATCACTGCCATGGAGAACGCTCTGGACGCAGGCGGCTATGAGGGCAAGTATATCGTGCAGACCTACGGCACCTCCGAGCTGGGGGGCAAGCTGCTGGCCGAGGGCACCAACCTAGAGGCGGATCTCGTGACCATGAGCACCTTCTATCTCCAGAGCGCCCAGGAGCAGAACAACATGTTCCTGCCCCTGGACTTTGAGGTGAACACCCTGGAGGAGGTGCCTGACTACACCGCCCCCATCACCTCCCAGGAGGGGGCCATCATCCTGAACACTGAGCTGATGGCCTCAGAGAACCTGCCCACTCCCACCTGCCTGAAGGACCTGGCTGACCCAGTGTACGCCGGACAGGTGGCCGTCACTGACATCCAGTCCTCCTCCACCGCATGGCTGCTGATCCAGGCCCTGGTGGACGCCTACGGCGAGGACGGGGCCGAGGAGACGCTGGCCGCCATCTATGACAACTGCGGCGCCCACATCGAGACCTCCGGCTCCGGCCCCCTGAAGCTGTGCCGGGCCGGCGAGGTGGCCATCGGCTTCGGTCTGCGCCACCAGGCGGTGGCCGACAAGGCTGACGGCCTGCCCATCGACTACGTGGACCCCACGGAGGGCAACTTCTCCCTTACTGAGTCCGTGGCCGTCCTGGACAAGGGGGAGGACACCAACCCCCTGGCCATGGAGATGGCCCGGTGCATCATAGAAAACGGCCGCGCCGAGCTGATCCAAACCTACCCGAATCCCCTCTATGAGGGCGAGACCGCCGACCCCGCCAACCAGTCCGACTACCCCAGCATCTTTGACGAGCCCCTGACCTTCGAGCTGTTCACCGCCCACCAGGAGCTCTCCGAACGGGCCAAGGGCTGAACTGGCTTGTCTGTGAGAAAAGGAGGAACCGACCATGAATACCTATAAACTACTGACCCCCGGGCCCCTGACCACCACCGACACGGTGAAGGAGGAGATGCTGGTGGACCGGTGCACCTGGGATGACGACTACAAGGCCGTCACCCAGAAGATCCGCCGCCAGCTGCTCCAGCTGGGGCACGTGTCGGAGGATGACTACACGGCCGTCCTGATGCAGGGCAGCGGCACCTTCGGAGTGGAGAGCGTCCTCTCCAGCGTGGTGGGGGACGAGGACAAGGTCCTCATCTGCTCCAACGGGGCCTACGGGGTGCGCATGACCCGGATCTGTGACCGGAACCGCATTCCCTATGTCCACTACGCCGAGAGTTATGACCACATCCCCGACCCCGCCCGCGTCGCCCGTCTGCTGGCTCAGGACCCGGCCATTACCCACGTGGCCATGGTCCACAGTGAGACCACCAGCGGCATCCTCAACGACATCCAGTCCGTGGGCAAGGTGGTCCGGGACGCCGGGCGGACCTTCGTCGTGGACGCCATGTCCTCCTTCGGCGGGGTGGATATCCCCGTCTCCGACTGGGGCATCGACTTTCTGGTGTCCAGCGCCAACAAGTGCATCCAGGGAGTACCCGGCTTCTCCTTCATCCTGTGCCGCCGGGACAAGCTGCTCTCCAGCGAGGGCAAGGCCCGCTCCCTGTCCCTGGACCTGCTGGACCAGTGGAAGGGGATGGAGAAGGACGGCAAGTGGCGTTTCACCTCCCCCACCCATGTGGTGCTGGCCTTCTCCAAGGCACTGGACGAGCTGGAGGCGGAGGGGGGCATCCCCGCCCGGCACCGCCGCTATGCCGAGAACAACCGCCTGCTCATTGAGAAGATGCGCGCCATGGGATTTGCCCCATACATCGACGGGAGCCGACAGGGCCCCATCATCACCACCTTCTTCTATCCCGCCGGGGTACCCTTCCAGTTCTCCGAGTTTTACACCTACATCAAGGAGCGGGGCTACGTCCTCTACCCGGGCAAGCTCACCGATGCAGATACCTTCCGGGTGGGCAACATCGGAGAGATCTACCCGGAGGATATTGAGAAACTTGCTTCCATCATCGCCGGCTTCCTGGCCGCCCATAAGGAGGAGATCGCATGATCCGGGCCGTCATCTTTGACTGGGCGGGCACCACTGTGGACTACGGCTGCTTCGCCCCCGTCCAGGCCTTTCAGGAGGCCTTCGCCCACCACGGCGTGCCGGTCACCCTGGAGGAGACCCGTAAGCCCATGGGTATGCTGAAGCGGGACCACATCCGCACCATGCTCCGAATGGAGCGCATCGCCCGGGCCTGGGAGGAGACCCACGGCCGCCCCGCGGGGGAGGAGGACGTGGAGGCTGTGTACGCCCAGTTTGAGCCCAAGCTCTTCTCCATCCTGGACCGGTTTTCCACACCCAAGCCGTTTGCGGTGGAAACAGCGGCCGCCCTGCGGGAGATGGGGCTGAAGATCGGCTCCACCACCGGCTATACCGACTCCATGATGCACATTGTCGCACCCACGGCCGCCCGACTGGGCTACGCCCCCGACTTCTGGATCAGCCCCGACAGGGTGGGCGGCAGGGGCCGTCCCGATCCCTACATGATCTTTGAAAACCTGAAGGCGCTGGAGGTCCCCAGTGTGAAGAACGCCGTGAAGGTGGGGGACACTGTCTCCGACATCCGGGAGGGGGTCAACGCCGGCGTGTGGTCAGTGGGGGTCATCGAGGGCAGCTCCGTCCTGGGTCTGAGCCAGACAGAGTACGAGGCCCTCACTCCGGAGGAGCGCAGGGATGTCTGCCGCCGGGCAGAGGAGACCTTCCGCGCCGCTGGAGCCCACTTTGTGCTGAACGATTTGTCCCAGCTGCCGGAGCTCATTCGGATGATCGGGTAATCACAACCCAAGTACATCTCAACTGATGCTGCCCCCAGGCCATGCAGATGGAGAAAGCGACAGCAGCCCATAACCCGCAGGCCGTTGGTTCAAATCCGGCCCCAGCAGCCACAAAGCCGTCTGATTTTTTAAGAAATCAGACGGCTTTTCCGTGCATAAAGAGAACTGCCGGAACAGCCGGAGGTTCCCCAAAGCCTAAGCTCTGAAAAAGCATCCTCCTTTGCTGGAATGGAAGAGAGCTGCCAACCACCGGAACGAACAAAAGGAGGAATCAAGTCCGGATGAAATCTGAATGGGCGTCATCAATGAATGGATTTGGCAGTTAAGTGAGAGAAAGGCAAGGGACCTTCTGGAAATCAGCTATGTGGGCCGTAGACGTGTCTCCTACCATTTCCGGTTCTCAATTCGAGCCGATTGACTGGACTGAAAAGCGAGCAGAAGCAGCCGTTACAGGCACTGGGCCGGACTGTGCTGCCCACGATTCTCATACCATTAAGATTTTGCCGGCAGATCAGGAGAACAAACTCTCTATGTGAGAGGTGTGCCGGCTCCCGAAGTAAGACTTAGCGGCCTTCGGCTCCAGGTTTGTGGCTTTGCTTGGCCGGAACGGCGGGATCCTCCGCCGGACTGATTGCGCCCGAAGACCCCAACATTTCATTTCCGGGAATTGAATATTTCGCCTCACAAAGCCGCCGCCCCGATAGCTCTCTCCCCACGAACCGGAACGATGGAGGGGCCTGTCCGTGCGGCGGTTTGCATATACGCCGACAGCCGGAAAATCCGCAAAAATGATTCAGCACCTTTTCTTTTCGACAAAATACGATATAATAAAGAAAAACGCCTGTTCCACAGCCGGGACGCTGCCTCTCCGTTTGCATGGAATGGATTCGGTGGGATTTGCCGGCGGGAGCTGTTTGAAATTCAGAACACTGCGTATGGGGAGGAGACTCATGATTTCGCTGTTTCTTGTTGAGGATGAGCGGATTGCCCGGGAGAGTATCCGAGACAATGTTCCTTGGCAGGAACACGATATCCTGTTCCTGGGGGATGCGCCGGATGGAGAAGTCGCTCTGCCGCAGCTCCTGGAAAAACGGCCGGATATTCTGCTGACGGACATCAAGATGCCGTTTATGGACGGCCTGGAGCTGGCCCGGATCGTGCGGAAGGAGCTGCCGGATACCCGCATCATCATCCTCAGCGGACACAATGAATTTGAATATGCCAGAAAGGCCATCACCCTGGGCGTAAATGACTATCTGCTCAAGCCTGTCTCCAGCAGGGATATTCTGGAAGCCGTGGACCGCAGCAAGGCGCAGATTTTGGAATGCCGCGCACGGCGGATTGAGCGGCAGAGCTATAGCATCACACAGCGGGAGCTCTTTTTCAGCAATCTGTACAGCGGCATCCTGATGGGACCGGCGCAGATGCTCCAGCGTGCGGCGCAGCTCGGGATCTCTTTGGCTGCAGGAGCCTACCAGATCATCCTGACGGAGCTGGACGGTGTGATACCGGATCGGGAGGCGCTGCGGGACAAGCTGTATGCCGCGCCAATGGCATACGGCTCCGGCTTTGATGGGGAGCGGGCCACGTTCCTGCTGCTGGCGGAAGACGCGGCCGGGCTTCCCCCGAAATTGCGGGAGTTCTCTGCATGGCTGGATGCGCTGGCCGGGCAGGAGGGACTGAGCGTGCATCTGCTGCCTGGAAAACAGGCGGCCCGGCTCAGCGACCTGCCGAAAGCATACCATCTGCTGACGATTCAGAAAAAGCAGCGGGAGTCCGCAGACAGCAAGACGCTGTCCCACTCCACCTCCTTCCAGCGGGACACCCTGCTGGACTTTTTGCGGACTGGGAAGCCGTCTGCGCTTCCGTCGTTTTGGGCCCACTACCGGCCGACCATCGAGTCGGGGTATTCCTCCTTTGTCTATCGCTGCTATCTCTATACAGAGCTTTTCTTTGTGGTCCATGAGTTCTGCCAGGAAAACCGGATCCCCCTTCCGGAATCCCTGCGCCAGGAGGATCTGCTGGAAAAGCGTATTCTGCTGACGAATTCCGTAGATGATTTCCTGACGCTGGCTTGCCAGCTCTGCGAAGAGGTGATGGAGGTCCGCCCCGGGGGCAGCCGGCACACGCCCTCCGCAGAGCAAGCCAGAGCGTATATCGACCGCCACTATATGGACCCGGAGCTGTCCCTCTCCTCGGTTGCGAATGCAGTGTCTGTAAGCCCCAACCACCTCAGCACGCTTTTCAAATCCAAAATTGGCGTCGGGTTCAGTGAATATCTGACGGAGGTCCGAATTCGCCAGGCCAAACGCCTGCTGATTACCAGCGATCTGCGGGTCAGTGAGGTCGGAGAACGGGTGGGGTATCAGAATATGGAGTATTTCAGCATGCTGTTCAAGAAAAACACCGGGCAGACGCCCAGCCAGTACCGCCGCTCCCACACGCTATGAGACGGATGAGTCGTGCAGCCGGCGCCCTGAAAACCGCCCTGGGCCGCCGTGGGAGCATACGGAGCAAGATCCTGGCGGGGTTTACGGTCATCCTGGTGGGGATGTTGAGTATCAACCTGCTGGTTATCGGCCTGTCCCACCACTTTTTGGGAGAATACCATATCCTGGCGGAGCGGGTCATTTCCGCAAACAAGCTGATCCCCACTGTCCGGGATGACGTGAGCCTGGACGCCTATTATCTGGTGGCGGGGCGCCGCACCCTGGAGACGACCCAGCTCTTCCACCACATGGAGGAAATTCGCCAGGGGCTGTATCTGCTGAAGCAGGAGAACAATTCTGAAAACGGCCGGATCCAGCTGCAGATTGCCACGCGCACCTTCGGCACCCTGCAGCGGTACTGTCAGAAGCTGGGGCAGGAGATTGATGCGGACGTGTCCCTGGAACTGCAGAATGTGACGCTGGAGCAGATTCGGGATGTCTCCGCCCTGGTGTACAACCAGATTGAGGAATACATTTATCTGGAGCTGCTCTGGGGGGAGTCCATTGATCAGATGCTCCAGACCGGATTTCAGCTGCTGCTGCTGGGGGATCTGGCGGCGGTGGTGCTGATGGTGGCGGTTCTGGCATTTTTGCTGATGCGCATCAACCGGACCATCAACGACCCCATCCAGGCGCTGGTGGAAAACACCCGGCGGCTGGCGGAGGGCGACTTTGATGCCCTGATGGAAGATGCCGGGGAGAATGAGGTCACCATCCTCAACAAGAGCTTCAACCGCATGGCGGCAAAACTCCAGCGCCTGATGGAAAAAGTGGAGGAGGACACCCGCACCCAGGAGCAGCTGGAGCTGCGGCTGCTTCAGGAACAGATCAATCCCCACTTTCTCTACAACACGCTGGAGATCATCGTCTGGCTGGCGGAGTCCGGGGACAAGGAGCAGGTCATTCAGGTGGTCCAGTCCCTCTCCCGGTTTTTCCGGGTGGTCCTCAGCAAAGGCCGCGCAGTGGTGTCCCTTCAGGAGGAGCTGTCCTGCATCCAAAGCTATCTCTATATTCAGAAAGTGCGCTATGCCGATATCCTGAACTATGAGATCCAGGCGGAGCCCGAAGCCTTGGACTGCCGGATCCAAAAGCTGAGCCTGCAGCCCCTTGTGGAAAACGCGCTGTACCACGGCATTGAAAAGAAGCGGGGGGGCGGCACCATCCGCGTCTGCGCCGATGTGAAGGACGGTTGCCTGGTGGTTCAGGTGGCAGATGACGGCTGCGGCATGACGCCTGAGAAATTGGAGGAAGTGCAACGGGAGGTGGCCGGAGATCTCGGCCAGATTTCCGAGGGCGGGTTTGGGCTGCCCAATATTCAAAAGCGCATTCAGCTGGCCTATGGAGCGGATTACGGCATTCACGTGAGTTCTCGGCTGGGCTGCGGGACTCGGGTCACACTGCAGATTCCGGCAAAATCGTAAAAAAGCTGAGAAGCAGCAGAAAAAAGCAAAAGTCCGGCTTTCCGGCCGGACTTTTTTCTGTAAAATTCAAATAAAAACCCGTTGGAGCGCCTCTTTTCAAAGGTGGAGGCGTCTTGTATATTATTTAACACAGGGCGCGAGACCGCCCATTCGGAAGATGAAGAAAGCGAGAAAGGATTGAAAGGTATGAAACTGAAGAAATGGTTGACCGGCGTTTTGGCCGCTGCGATGGCCCTGTCTCTGGCCGCCTGCAGTGATGGAGGCGCGGAAAGCGCCGATGCCGGCAGTGAGGACAGCATCACCCTTGGATTTGCCCAGGTCGGTTCTGAGAGCGAGTGGCGCACTGCCAACACCGACAACATCAAGGCTGCCGCGGAGGCCGCCGGCGTGACCCTCCAGTTCTCCGACGCACAGCAGAAGCAGGAGAACCAGATCAAGGCCATCCGCTCCTTCATCGCATCTGACGTGGATGTGATCTCCTTCTGCCCCATCGTGGAGACCGGCTGGGATACGGTCCTGCAGGAGGCCAAGGACGCCGGGATCCCGGTGGTCCTGGTGGACCGCGGCGTGACTGCGGACCCCTCTCTGTATGTGACCCACATCTTTGCCGACGCCCTGAAGGAGGGTGCCAATGCCTTCAATTGGGTTGACGAGTATATGACTGCTGAGGGCAAGACTCCCCGTGCCGGCGGCGATCAGTTCCAGGTGGCGATTCTGGAGGGCACGGTCGGCTCCTCCGTGGCCGCCGACCGCCTGCAGGGCTTCACCGATGCCATGGCCGAATCCCCCAACAGCGGCAAGTACAACGTCATCTGTTCCCAGACCGGTGAGTACACCCGTGCCAAGGGCATGGAGGTCATGGAGTCCTTCCTGAAGTCCGACGGGGACAAGATCGATATTCTCTTCTCCTGCAACGGCGATATGGCTCTGGGCGCTATTCAGGCCATTGAGGCTGCCGGACTGAAGCCCGGTGAGGACATCGTCATCGTCTCCATCGACGCCGCCAAGGGCGAGTTCAACGCTATGATCGAGGGCAAGATGAACTGCGCCGTGGAGCACACCCCCAACTTCGGCGAGACCCTGATGGAAACCGCCAAGAAGATTGTGGCCGGCGAAGAAGTACCCGCCACCATTGAGCTGGAAGAGGGGATCTTCCCCGCTGACATTGCCGAGCAGGAGCTGCCCAACCGCACCTATTGACCGGCTTTCGCCAACCGTTCCATGATCCCGCGGGCGGGGGATGTCCTCCCCGCCCGCGGACTGTTTTGCCCTGGCTCCCCAGGGCCTCCGGCGGGATGCCAGGCCCGCCGAATCCAAGACAAAGGATGTGATGACCTGTGGCAGAAGAAGCCCTGTTGACAATGCGGGGAATCTGTAAATACTTCCCCGGCGTCCACGCGCTGGAGAATGTGGATTTCACCCTGCACTCCGGTGAAGTCCACGCGCTGGTCGGCGAAAACGGCGCGGGAAAATCCACCCTGATTAAGGTCCTGACTGGCGTCCACGCAAAGGACGGCGGCAAGATCGCCATGGAGGGCAGGCCCATTTCCCCCTCCAGCCCGCTGGAGGCCATGAAGTGCGGCATTTCCACCGTGTATCAGGAGGTCAACCTGTGCCCCAATCTGAGCGTGGCGGAGAACATCTTTATCGGCCGTGAGCCCAAAAAGGCGGGCGGCATCGACTGGAAGACCATCAACCGCCGGGCCGCGGAGCTGCTGACTACGCTGAATCTGAACATTGACGTGACAAAGACGCTGGGGAGCTACTCGGTGGCCGTCCAGCAGATGATTGCCATTGCCCGTGCGGTGGATGTGGACGCAAAGGTGCTGATCCTGGACGAGCCCACCTCCTCCCTGGATGAGGAGGAGACCCAGCGCCTGTTCGCAGTGGTGCGCAAGCTGAAGGCCCAGGGCCTGGGGGTCATCTTTGTCTCCCACTTCCTGGATCAGATCTATGAGCTCTGCGACCGGATCACGGTGCTGCGCAACGGTGAGCTGGTGGGCGCCTATGCCGTGGCGGAGCTGCCCCGGGTGGAGCTGATCTCCAAGATGATCGGCAAGGAGCTGGGGGATATTCAGAGCATGGGCAAAAACACCGCCCTGTGCGGGGACGAGGTGCTGATCGAGGCCGACGGACTCTCCGCGTTCGGCCGTATCCAGGATTTTGACCTGCAGATCCACAGGGGCGAAGTCGTGGGCTTTGCCGGCCTGTTGGGCTCAGGCCGCACGGAAACGGCAGAGCTTCTGGCCGGCGTGGCCAAGCCCGAACAGGGCGCACTGCGGATGAACGGCCGGGAAGTCCATTTCAACTCCCCCCTGGACGCCATGCACCACAAGATCGCCTTTTGCCCGGAGGACCGGAAGATCCAGGGCATCATCGGGGACCTCTCCGTCCGGGAGAACATCATCATCGGCCTTCAGGCCAAAAAGGGCATGTGGAACCACATTCCCCTGAAGGAGCAGGAGCGGATCGCCGACGAGTACATCAAGCTGCTGCAGATCAAGGTCTCCTCTCCGGAGCAGCTGATCCGCAACCTCTCCGGCGGCAACCAGCAGAAGGCCATCATCGCCCGCTGGCTGGTGACGCAGCCGGATCTGCTGATCCTGGATGAGCCCACCCGCGGCATCGACATCGGCACCAAGACGGAGATCCAGAAAATGGTGATCCAGCTGGCCCGGGAGCAGCACATGTCCATCATCTTCATCTCCAGCGAGATTGACGAGATGACCCGCACCTGCACACGCCTGGCAGTCCTGCGGGACCGGCGGAAGGTGGCGGAACTGACCGGCGACGACATCAACTCCGACCGGGTGATGGCAGCCATTGCAGGAGGTGCCTAAATGATGGGAAAAGTGAAAAAGGTGACGTCCAACCACCTGTTTCTGCCGCTGTTTGCCCTGGCTCTGCTGCTGGTGTTCAACGCGTTTGCCACCCCCGGCTTTTTTGCCATTGAGTTCCAGAACGGCCAGTTTTACGGGCGCATTATTGACATTCTCAACCGGGCTTCGATCCTGGTGATCTTGTCCATGGGCATGACCTTCGTCATCGCCACCGGGGGCATCGACATCTCCCAGGGCTCTGTCATCGCCATCTCCGGCGCCATCTGCTGCTCCCTGATCGGCGGAGCAGGGGACGGCACAGCCAATATGCCGCTGCTGCCGGCCTGTCTGATCGCCGTGCTGGTCTGCGCCCTGTGCGGCGTGTGGAACGGCTTCCTGGTCTCCAAGCTGAAGATCCAGCCCATGGTGGCCACACTGATCCTGCTGACCGCCGGACGAGGCATCGCCATGCTGATTACCAAGGGGCAGAATGTCACCGTGTACTATGAGCCCTTCACCTACATCGGCACCACCATTCCCGGCAGCCCCCTGCCTACCACCATCTTCATTGCCGCCCTCATGGTGCTGTTTGTGGTTCTGATCCAGAAAAAGACGTCTGTGGGACTGTTCGTCCAGGCGGTGGGCATCAATGCCAACGCCGCCCGGCGCACGGGCCTCAAGGTCTCCTCCATCATCTTTATGGTGTACGTCTTCTCCGGCATCTGCGCCGGCATTGCCGGACTGATGGAATCCTCCATGATCGCGGCGGCGGACCCCAACAACGCCGGCCTCAACATGGAGATGGACGCCATCTTGTCCGTGGCCCTGGGCGGAACGCTTCTCAGCGGCGGCAAATTCTACATCGGCGGCTCCATCATCGGCGCCATCACCATCCAGACGATGACCACCACGCTGTACGCGCTGGGCGTCTCCTCGGAGCAGCTGCCGGTATACAAGGCCCTTGTGGTCATTTTGATCTGCCTCCTCCAGTCCGAAAAATTCAAGGGTGTTCTGGAGAAGCGCACAGCAGAAAAGGCGGTGAAGCAGAGATGAAGCAGAAGAGCAGCCTGAAAGACCGCCTGGTCGGTTCCCGGTATTTTTCCTTCGGCATCACCCTGAGCCTGTTCGTGCTGCTGTATGTGGTCGGCATGATGAACTACCGGGGCTTCATGAAGCCCCAGGTGTTCTGCAACCTGCTGATCGACAACGCGGCCCTGATTATTGCCACCATCGGCATCACCTTTGTCCTGCTGATCGGCGGGATTGACATCTCCATCGGCTCTGTGGTGGCGCTGACCTGTATGTCGTCGGCGCAGATGCTGCAGAACACGGGCCTGCCCGCGCCCGCCGTCATCCTGATCGTGCTGGCCATGGGGGCTGTGTTCGGCCTGGTCCAGGGCTGGCTGATTACGGAATTCAACATGCAGCCCTTTATTGTCACGCTGGCGGGGCAGTTCTTCGCCCGCGGCATGACGGCGATCATCTCCCGGGAGACGATTGTTATTGACAATCCCGTGTACACCTCGCTGGCGTCCGCACGGATCTATGTCCTGCCCGGCGGATTCATCTCCGTGGGCGTGGTGATCGCGCTGGTGACGCTGGTTGCGGCCACATTGGTGCTGAAGTTCACCCGATTCGGCCGGAACATCTACGCGCTGGGCGGAAATGAGATGTCTGCGCAGCTGATGGGCCTTCCCACCAAACGGACGAAAATCCTCGCCTACGTGGTGTGCGGCTTCTGCTCGGCGCTGGCCGGTGTGGTCTACTCCCTCATCATGCTCTCCGGGTATCCCCTCCACGCCGTCAGCATGGAGATGGACGCCATCGCCTCCTCCGTGATCGGCGGCACGCTGATGTCCGGCGGCGTGGCCTTCCTGCCAGGCACCCTTCTCGGCGTGCTGATCCAGGGTGTGATTCAAACCTTCATCACCTTCCAGGGGACGCTCTCCGCCTGGTGGACGCGCATCATCATCGCCCTGCTGCTGTGCCTGTTCATTGTGATCCAGGCGGTGGTCAGCCGCAGCCGGCAGCGCCTCAACTCTGAGCACTGATTTTTCCCAATCTTCTTTTCTTCTTTTTTCCGGCACAGTCACCAGGCACGTCCTGGTGGCTGTGTCCATTTCAGGAGGTTTCGGCATGGACGCTTTACTCATCAAAACCGGCGGGCTGCTGCTGATCGTGGCGCTGGGATACCTTCTCAAGAGACGGGGCGTCTTTCAGCAGGGCGATGCCCGTCTGCTGTCCAGGATCATCGTCAACCTGACGCTGCCGGGGGCTCTCCTCTCCAGCTTCAGCGCGTTCAGGCTGGTTCCGTCCCTGCTGGCGGTTCTCGCCGCGGCAGCAGCCGCCAATGTCCTGCTGCTGGCTGTCTCCGCCCTGGTGACCCGGAGGCGGCCGGGGCCCGTCCGGGCGCTCTACCTGCTCAACGCCCCCAGCTACAATATCGGCACCTTTGTCCTGCCCTTTGTGCAGAGCTTTCTGCCGCCGGACATGCTGCTGGCCGTCTCCATGTTTGACGCGGGCAACAGCCCCTTCAACTGCGGCGGCGCCTATGCGCTGACGGCCGCCCTCACCGGCGGGGAGCGCCTGACGGTCTGCTCCGTTCTGGGCAGAATGCTCCGCTCCGTGCCCTTCGACACCTTTTTGGCCATTCTGCTCCTGGGGCTGCTCGGCCTGCGCCTGCCGCAGCCGGTTTACACCGTGGCGGGGATGTTCGGTCAGGCCAACGCCTTTCTGGCGATGCTGATGATCGGATTGCTGCTGGAGCCGCGGATCCCGCAGGAGAGCCGGTCCGACGTTCTGCGGGTGGTTCTGCTGCGCTACGGATTCGGCCTGGCGGCCTCCGCCGTCTGCTGGATGCTGCCGCTGCCTGCCGGGATCCGGCAGGTGCTGGCGCTGAGCCTTCTGGCGCCGGTGCCCTCTGTCTCCCTGGCCTACTGTGAGCGGTGCGGCTGTGATTCCGGCGCCGTGGGGGCGATCCACTCCCTCTGCATCCCCGTCAGCCTGGCCTTTACGCTGCTGGTGTGCCTGATGTGATGGCGCCCGCTGCGTTGTGCTCCGGGC
>CDZT01049116.1_pt1 | contig 27267 bp, 23 predicted proteins | sample 557531 | NCBI WGS metagenome assembly CDZT01 (sample SAMEA3182066, study PRJEB8094) | gut metagenome | biome: human; feature: gut; material: Stool; isolation source: human stools | place: Canada | collected 2013-03-05
CTTTGCCAGAGCTCAAAGGGGCCTTCCCCCCTCAAACTCCCCCCATCCCCCAAAAGCTCTTTCTTCTGGTCTGTGGAAGGCAAAGGGGGCGCGCCGGGCGTTGCCGTGCCGTCGGTCTCCGGGAGGAGAGGACAGGGGCTGATCGGGGCTGCGTCTTCGGGAGATGGGGATGAAGAGCGATGTATTCAGTCTCCGGGAAGAGGAGTTCAAGGCGGTACCTGCCGGAGCCGAACAACCGGATTCCGGGGAGAGAGACGGGCCGGAATTTTGAGGGGCCGTATCACGGACAGGTATTTTTTTGCCGGACGGCATGCCGCCTCTGAAGGGATGAACGATAGAGGGTTGCCGTGCCCTCATGCAACGCTAGTCGGTAGTGTTTTTCCCTGTGGAGAGATGAAGGAATCAGTCTGTAACCGGGCATGAGCCCGCAACGATACGAGATGACCATGACAGGAACCCTGTACGCTGTGGGCGTGGGCCCCGGCGCTCCCGATCTGCTGACCCTGCGTGCCGTGGAGGCCCTGCGCCGGGTGGACGTGATCCTGGCGGCGGCCTCGCCGCGCAATGACTATTCACGGGCGCTGGAAACGGCCCGTCCCCATCTGCGCCCGGACGTGCGCCTGCAGCGGCTGGAATTCCCCATGACGCACGACAAGGCCACCTTGCGCGCGGCCTGGGAAAAGGCGGCGGGCATCACGCGCGACGTGCTGCGCGGCGGCGAGAACGCGGCCTTCCTGACCATCGGGGATCCGCTGGTCTACAGCACGTTCGGCTATCTGCTGAAAACGCTCCGGCAACTGGATGATTCTTTGCCGGTGGAGATCATACCGGGCATCACGTCATTCCAGGCGGCGGCCGCGCGTACCCGCACCATTTTGTGCGAGAGCCACGAGACCCTGTGCATCATCCCCGGTATCCGTGACGAAGAGAGCCTGACCCAAACGCTGGAGCAGGCCGACTCCGCCGTCATCCTCAAGGCTTATCGCAACTTCCCGGCCATCGTGTCATCCTTGCGTCGTAGCGGGCGCCTTGAGAGCGGCCTTATGGCCAGCCATGTGGAGCAGCCCGAGGAGCGTCTGGCCCCCGTGACCACGGTGGCTGCCGAAGAGGGGACCCCGCCGTACATGTCCCTGATCTTGAGCCGTAAAAAATAACCTCTCCCAGCCCCATGCACACAAAAAAAGGACGCCCTCCGGCGTCCTTTTTTCGTCATCTGTCCCCAACGACCGTACGGCCTTCAACCGGAGACCTCTCCCGGTACGGGCACGAAGTCCCTTCCCGCCGGTCAGCGACGGGGACCGGCCATCCGGACCGGAGCAAAGTTTTTTGGAAGGGAGGGGGCACGGGGGAGGGAGAACCTTTTGTCCACAAAAGGTTTCCTTCCCCCGCATCCGTCCTTTCTTTTCTAACAGATGCGCGGCAGCTGGGCGCCTTCGAGCATGCCCAGCAGGCGCTGGCCGCCGATGCGGGTACGCAGGCGCACCTGGCCGGGCTTGCCGTCCTCGGCCACGCGGCCGATGATGGCGGCTTCCTTGCCGTAGGGGCTGGCCTGCATGGCGCGCAGGGCGGCTTCGGCCTTGTCCTGGGGCAGGATGCAGATGCACTTGCCCTCATTGGCCAGATAGAGCGGATCGAGACCGAGGAAGGAACAGCCGTTGCGCACGCTCTCGTGCACGGGCAGCAGGCTTTCCTCGATGTCGATGCAGACGGAAGACTGTTCGGCGATCTCGTTGAGGGTGGTGGCCAGACCGCCGCGGGTGGGGTCGCGCAGGACGTGGACCTCGCCGCAGGCGGAGATGATGTCGGCGATCATGTGGTTGAGGGGCGCGGAGTCCGAGGCCACGTCGGTGAGGAAGGACAGGCCTTCGCGGCTGCCCATGACGGTGAGGCCGTGATCGCCCAGAGCGCCGCTGGCCAGCACGGCGTCGCCGGGACGGGCGGCATGGCCGGAGGGCACGGGGGAGGCGAAGATCTCGCCCACGCCGGTGGTGTTGATGAAGATCTTGTCGCACATGCCGCGCGGCACCACCTTGGTGTCACCGGTGACGATGTGCACGCCGGCGGTCTGCGCGGCCGCGGCCATGTCGGCCACCACGCGGTCGAGGATGGAGAGCTCCAGACCTTCCTCGATGATGCAGGCGCAGCTCAGGTAGCGGGGCCGGGCGCCCAGCATGGCCACGTCGTTGACCGTGCCGTGCACGGCCAGGGTGCCGATGCTGCCCCCGGCGAAAAAGAGGGGCGTGACGGTGTAGGAGTCCGTGCTCATGGCCAGCGGGCCCTTGATGTCCAGCAGGGCGGCGTCGTCCATGCGGTCCAGCAGGGGGTTGGAGAAATGGCGCATGAAGCACTGGGAGATGAGCCGTTGCGAGGCGCGTCCGCCGCTGCCTGCATCCAGCAGAATGCGATCGTCCATGATGATCCCGGGAGTCTTGGGGTTACGGCCGGGCGTCGCTGCGGCGCGGGCCGGAAAAAACGGGGAAGGTGCCCCTTCCCCGTCTGTCCAGAGGCAGGATGCTGCGGCTGTCCATGCCGGGCTCAGGATGTGCGCGGCATGGGCAACCGGAGAGATCCCGCTCCTAAGCCATATACTTGAAGTAGGCCGCGCAGCTGCCTTCGGTGGAGACCATGCAGGGCCCTACGGGGCTGGCCGGGGTACAGGCCTTGCCGAACAGGGGGCATTGCGGCGGCGTGATGCGTCCCTTGAGCACCTGCCCGCAGCGGCAGCCCGGCAGGGGCGGCACGTCCGGCAGGGTGATGTCGAGGCGCTTCATGGCATCGAAGCGCTCATAGGCGGGCCGCAGGGCCAGGCCGCTGTTCGGGATGGGGCCCAGGCCGCGCCACAGGGCGTCGGACGGCATGAAGTAGGTCTCCAGCAGGGCGCGGGCGCGGGGATTGCCCTGGTCGCTGACGGCGCGCTGGTAGGCATTGACCACGGCCGGGGCGTCATCACGGCGCTGTTCGGCCATGATGCAGAGGGCCTGCAGGATGTCCACGGGCTCGAAGCCGCCCACCACGGCGGGGACGCGGTATTCCGAGGCCAGGAAGCCGTAGGGCTCCAGACCGAGGATGGTGGAGACGTGCCCCGGCAGCAAAAAGGCCTGGACACCGCAGCCGTCCTTGTCGTCCAGCAGGGCGCGCAGCACGGGCGGCACCAGCTTGTGCAGGGAAAGCACGCAGAAATTGTCCAGCTTGCGCTGCTCGGCCATCATGAGGGTGGCGGCCACGGTGGGCGCGGTGGTCTCGAAGCCGATGCCCAGGAAGACCACGGTGTCACCGGGGTTGGCGGCGGCGATGTTCAGGGCGTCCAGCGGCGAGTAGACGATCTCGATGCGGGCCCCCTGGGCCTGGGCGTGCTTGAGGCTGCGGCCGCCGGGGCCGGGCACGCGCAGCAGGTCGCCGAAGGTGGCGATGATGACGCCGTCACGACCGGCCAGATCGAGGAAGGCGGCCACTTCGGCGTCGTGGGTGACGCAGACGGGGCAGCCCGGCCCGGACAGGTGCGTGACTTCCTTGGGCAGCAGGGAACGCAGGCCGCTCTGGAAGATGGACACGGTGTGCGTGCCGCAGACTTCCATGAAGCGCAGCTCGCGGCCGTCCAGGGCCGTTTGCAGGCGGTCCAGCAGGGCGCGGCAGAGCGCGGGGTCCTGATAGGGAGAGCTCAGGGACATGGCAGGCCTCGGCTAGGGCAGCATGGGCGCGGCGTTGAGGCCGCAGTCCACGGGCAGGCCGCACATGAGGTTGGCATTGGCCAGGGCCTGGCCGGAAGCACCGCGGCAGAGGTTGTCGATGGCCGAGACCACGATGAGGCGGTTGGTACGCGGGTCCACCACCAGACCGAGGTCGCAGAACATGCTGCCGCGCACGAAGCGGGTCTCGGGCAGCTTGCCCTTGGGCAGCACGCGGACCCAGGGGCTCTGGGCCCAGGTCTCGCAGTAGGCGGCGTGGACTTCGTCCAGGGTGGTACCGGGCTTGCGCAGGGTGGTGTAGATGGTGGACAGGATGCCGCGCACCATGGGCACCAGATGCGGGTTGAAGGAGACGCGCACGTCGCAACCGGCGGCGCGGCTGTATTCCTGCTCGATCTCGGGGGTATGGCGGTGCTTGCCCAGACCGTAGGCGCGGAAGGTGTCGTAGACTTCGCAGAACAGGGAGGGTACCACGGGCTTGCGGCCCGCGCCGGAGGTACCGGACTTGGAGTCGATGACGATGTTGTCCGGCGAGATCAGGCCATGCTTGAAGGCGGCGTACAGGCCCAGGATGGCCGACGAGGGATAGCAGCCGGGGTTGGCCACCAGGCGGGCCTTGGCGGTCTCGGCGGCGTAGAGCTCGGGCAGGCCGTAGACGGCCTCGGGCAGCAGCTCGCGGCGGGTGTGGGGCACATACCAGTCTTCATAGACATTGACGTCACGCAGGCGGAAGTCGGCGGAAAGGTCGATGACACGGGTCCCGGCCTCCAGCAGTTCGCCGGCCATCTCCATGGCCTTGCCGTGGGGCACGGCCAGGAAGACCAGGTCGCAGCGGCGGGCGGCTTCCTTGGCATCGAAGATGCTGATGACCACGTCAGAACCGGGCAGGCCTTCGAGGAAGGGATAGAACTCGCCCAGGCGCAGGCCGGATTCGGTACGGGAACAGGCCATCTCCAGTTTCATGCGGGGGTGGCTGGCCAGCAGCCGGGCCAGTTCCATGCCGGTGTACCCGGTGACGCCCACAAGACCCACTTTGAATATCTTCATCTCCCTCTCCTTTATTTGCTGTCCGGGCCGCATTTGATGACGTATTTCATGCGCAATTCGTAAAGGATGCTCTCCAGCATCTTGCGCTCCTGTTCGTCCAGCCCCTTGGTGGTCTTTTCATGCAGCATCTCCAGCATGCTGATGCTGTGCCGGGCAAGTTCCGGCTGCTGGCCGGTCTGGCCGGTCTCGGGGTCGGCCACCTCGCCCAGATGCACGAGGGCGGCGGACGCCAGGGAAAGGACGAAGGTGGAGAAGGTCACTTCCGGCAGGGGGCCCTTGCCGCCGCAGCCGCATTGGTTCTGACTCATGCTGTTCTCCTGCTGATGCGCTCCGGGGGCCGTCCGGCAGCCCCGAAAGCGGTGCGGCCGCCGCAGCGGCCGCTGCTGTGATCTAGCGGACGGCGGGGCAGCTCACGGGCGTGCCGGGCGTCACTTCGAGGGCGGCACGGTACACGGCCAGGCCCTGTTCGAGGTAGTTGCGCGCGCCGATGTAGCCGCCGGCGTCCACGATGCTGCGTTCCAGGGCGTAGAGGCCCGCGGCCACGTCGGCCCAGTCCACCCAGCCCATGTGGCCGATGCGCACGATGCGGCCCTTGAGCTGGTCCTGTCCGCCGGCCATGTAGATGCCGTGCTTTTCGGCAGCCAGGCGCAGGACCTCATTGCCGTCCACGCCTTCGGGCAGCAGCACGCTGGTGATGCCCCAGGCGAAGTCATCGGGCGCCAGCAGTTCCAGGCCCATGGCCTTGACGGCGGCACGGGTGAACATGGTCAGGGCCCACTGCTTGCGGTAGACGGCATCCAGGCCGCCGGCCAGCAGCATCTTCAGGCTCACGTCTAGGCCCACGATGAGGTTCACGGGCGTGGTGAAACGGGTCTGGTTCTTGAGCACGTTGTCGCGTTCGCGGCACAGGTCGAAATAGAAGCAGCCGGTACCGGTCTTTTCGGCCTTGTCCCAGGCGCGGGCGGAAAGGGCCAGCAGGGCCAGGCCGGGGGGCAGCATCAGGCCTTTCTGGGAGCCGGTGACCAGGCAGTCCACTCCCCACTGGTCCATGGGGCAAGGAGAGAGGCTGACACCGGAGATGCCGTCCACCACGCAGAGCACGTTGCGGGTGCGGGTGATGGCCGCCACCTCACGCACGGGATGGAGCACGCCGGTGGAGGTCTCGGACATCTGGATCAGCACGCCGCGGATGTCGGGATCGGCGTCCAGGGCGGCGGCCACGTCCTCGGCCTTGACGGCCTGTCCCCAGGGGGCGGACAGCACGGTGCATTCCAGACCGCGGGAGCGGGCGATCTCCACCCAGCGCTCGCCGAACTTGCCGGCTTCGGCCACCAGCACTTTCTCGCCGGGGGCGAACAGGTTGTAGACGGCGGCGGTCATGGCGCCGCTGCCGGAGCAGGACAGGGGCAGGACGGGCTGCGTGGTGCCGAAAAGCTCGCGCAGGTGGCCCTGTACGCGCTGCATGATTTCCTTGAACTGGCCCTTGCGGTGGTGGATCATGTCCTGGGCCAGAGCAAGGCGGACTTCTTCGGGCAGGGGCGTGGGGCCGGGGGTCAGGAGGCGTTTTTTGTTGAGCATGATGCGTCCTTTATGCGCCGCTTACGGCAGCAGATGCGCGATGAAACATTTGAGATAGGCCGTCTCGGGCATGGCAGCATGCACGGGATGGTCCGCACCCTGTCCGCCCGCATAGAGGATGCGGGCCTGCCACTTGCGGCGGGCGGCGGCCTGCTGCACGCAGGAACGCAGGGACTCGGCGGGCAGGTGGTGTGAACAGGAACAGCTTACAAAGACACCGCCCGGCGTCAAGAGCTGCATGGCCAGGGCATTGATCTTGCGGTAGGCGGCCAGGCCCTGGGCAAAGTCCTTGCGGCGCTTGATGAAGGCGGGCGGATCCAGGCAGATGAGCGAGAAGCGGCGGCCCTGGGCGTCCAGCTCGGCCAGACGTTCGAAGGCATCGCCGCACAGGCCTTCGATGGCCTTGGTGCGGGCCAGTTCGGGCGCGTTGCGGGCCGCGTTCTCCGTGGCCAGGGCCAGGGCCTGCGGCGAGGCGTCCAGGAAGGTCACGGAACGGGCACCGGCAGCGGCGGCCGTCCCGCCGAAGCCGCCGGCGTAGCAAAAGATGTCCAGCACGTCGGCGCCTGCGGCGTAGCGGGCGGCCTCGCGGCGGTTGCGGCGCTGGTCATAGAACCAGCCGGTCTTCTGGCCGCCCTGCAGGGGGGCCCGGAAGATGCAGCCGTTTTCCGGCACTTCCAGCACGTCGGGCACCGGGCCCTCGCTCTCGTTCTCGCGGGGCAGGCCTTCCAGCGAACGGGCGGCGATATCATTGTCCCAAAGGATGGAGCGGGGCTGCAAAAGTTCGCCCAGCACTTCGCGCAGTTCTTCCTTGCGGGCTTCCATGCCCCAGGTGCCGACCTGCACGGTGAGGTGGTCGCCGAAACGGTCCATGACCAGGCCGGGCAGCAGATCGCCCTCGCCGTGGCACAGGCGGTACCAGGGCTGGTTGTAGAGGCGCTGGCGCAGGCCCAGGGCGCTTTGCAGACGCTGGCGCAGCAGGTCCGCGTCCAGGGGCAGGTCGGCCTTGCGGCTGTAGAGACGGGCGCAGATGAGCGAATGCGGGTTGACGAAGACGCTGCCCAGCACGGCCCCGCGCGCGTCGCGCAGGGTGGCGTTCTCGCCGGGCTCAAAGTCGGGCAGGGGACTTTTGGCGCTGTCTATCTCGTTGCTGAAAATCCACAGGTGGCCGGCACGGATGCGGCGGTCTTCCCCTTTTTTCAGCCAAAGTGTCTTCATGGTAACTCCCGATGGGCAAAAAAGTTTGGCAGCGCGGGCAGGAGGCATCCTGTCCGATGCCGCACAGATGACTATGGCTGAAAAATGGATTTTTCGCCAGCACCATGATGCCCCCGAGCCCTGCGGGAGGGAGCGCCTTGCCGGCACCGGACGATCCCGCGCCTTCTGCTGCAGGGACGAAAAAAAGGAACGCTCCCTGAAGGGAGCGTTCCTGTCAGTCAGGGCAGGGCCCAGGGAGCGGAGGGCCCCTGCGGCCGGTGCGGGCCTAGCGGGCCATAAGTGCCTTCATCTGCTCCGGCAGGGACTTTTCACCGGGCGTTGCCGTGATCGCCAGCATGCGGCCCAGGGCGGCGGGATCGAGGAACTGGATCCAGGGCATGAGCTGGGCCGGGTCCTCGCTGCGGATGGACAGGCTGCCGGGGCGGGCCAGGAAGGTCTGGATGGCTTCCGCATCAGCGGGATCACCGAGGTCTCTGCTCAAAGAGGCGCCCAGCAGGGGCATCATGGCTTCCATGGCCTCGGGACGGGGATCGATATTGTAGGCCAGGACAGCCGTCAGACCATGATCGTGCAGATCCAGCGACAGGTCGGAGACGGCGGCATCCATCATGCTCGGGTCTTCACTGAAAAAGTCGTAGGCATAGTCCAGATCGGCCAGGCCTTCCAGGCTCAGGCGGCCCGTCTGGCGCAGGAGGTCCTTACCGGCAGCGCCCGTCTTTCCCAGGGTATCGTCCTGCCACTTGAGGGTGATGCGCTCCTTGCCCGGGATGGCGAACATCTCGCGGAAGGGCCTGGTGGAAAAGTCGCAGGTCAGGCTGCTCTTGAAATGATGGGGGGCGAGCCCCAGCCAGTCGAACTGCATATCGCTGGCATGGAACAGGTTCTCGTTCGTCCTGCCGGGCGATTCGATAATGTCGACATCCCTGATGGCCAGCTGACCGAAGAGGGGCCGGGTCATCATCTGCTTGCCGGCGGCATCCTTCCGGGGCCGCGCGGCTTCCAGGATCAGGGCTTCGAGCTGGGGTTCGAATGCATCGACGGAGAGATCGTCGGCACGGCGGACCAGGCTGAGGAAACGCCCGAACCCGTCAGCGTCGGGCAGGAAGATGTCGCGGATCTCCATCTTGCCCATCTTGAACGCGCCTTCGGACCGGATGATGACCTCGGTGGCATCCAGAGTCATCCGCTTCCAGGTGCGGCGGTCCACGCCTTCGATGCTGACGGCGGCGACGGAGCTCTGCATCGGCGTTTCGGGGGCCGTGCTGCTGATGCGGACGGGCCCGTAGGTGACCTTCTCCGCGATGATGGAGATCATGAATTCACCCTCGGGCACCTGCTGCCCGTTCAGCAGACGTTTGAGCACAGCGGCGTCCATGGCCACAGGGCCGGAGGTGAGGGCCTCCACCGTGCAGGTCATGGGCTCTCCCGGTATCAAAGATTTCTCGGTAAGATCACGTCCTGTGGCGCTGGAGAACAGGGGCGCGTCCCCTGCGGCGGGCAGGATGCTGTCCCGCAGGAAGGGCACGCAGGCCAGGACGAAGCGGGGGCTGAGCGTCATGGTGGCTTCTTTCAGGACCGTGTCGTACGTGCGCTGGTCGGAGATACGGATGTTGCCGAGTTTCAGGGTGAAGCTCAGGGGATTGATGTCCACCGTATCGATACTGCAGATGGTGGCGTCGGGATTGACATTGCGCAGGGCATCCCGGACGGCCTGTTCCACCAGAGGCTTGCAGGCGAACAATCCCCCCACGACGGCGAGGACACAGATGATGAGTGCGGCCGACAGGCCTTTCGCTGTTTTCGACATGGCAGTAGTTCCTTGGAAAAAAGGATGGATGGCCCCTGTTGAGGGTGGGGCTTTTTTCAAAATAGCCGGGCTTCGGCTGCTTGTACAGAAAAAAAGCCTGGAGGACGCGGAAACGGAAAGCGCCGTGGCCCGAAGACCACGGCGCGTTGTCGCTGGGAGGGGGAAAGGCTAGTCCACGCGATGGTGGCAGCCGATGCTGTTCTTGTTGCGCATGGCGGCCTGGGTGATGACGTAGGCCGTCTGGGAGCCGTGGAAAAGATCCACCAGCGGCTTGGAGATACGCGTGCCCTTGTAGAAGTCGTGGATATGGCGCACCAGGTCGCGCATGTCTTCGAAAGCCCGGCGCAGGCGGGCCTTGGAGCGCGAGATGCCCACGTAGTTCCACATAGTGTTGCGGATGTTGGCCCAGTCCTGGGCCACCAGGGCCGGGTCGTCGTGGTGTTCGTTGCCTTCGTGGCGCCAGTCGGGGATGGCGGCCGCCAGGGCGCGGGGGATGGCTTCGCGGCCGGAGGCCGTGATGCGCGCCAGGTGCTGGCCGCAGCTCTGGCCCCAGACGGCGGCTTCCAGCAGGGAAGTGCTGGCCAGACGGTTGGCGCCGTGCAGGCCCGTGCAGGCGCATTCACCGATGGCGTACAGGCCGGGCATGGACGTACGGCCGAAGGTGTCGGTGAGGATGCCGCCGCAGAAGTAGTGGGCCGCGGGCACCACGGGGATGGGCTCCTTGCGGATGTCGATGCCGATCTCAAGGCACTGGTTGAAGACCGTGGGGAAGCGCGTGGGCAGATCCTGCTTGACGCCGCTCACATCAAGGTACAGGCAGGGCACGCCCCGGCGCAGCATTTCTTCCACCATGGCCTGGGCCACCACGTCACGGGGGGCCAGGTCGCCGCGCTTGTCGTGGCGGAGCATGAAGGCCTCGCCGCGGTCGTCCAGCAGACGGGCGCCCTCACCGCGCATGGCCTCGGTGATGAGCGGACGGCGGTAGCTGCGTTCCTCATACAGGGCCGTGGGATGGAACTGCATGAATTCCAGGTTGGCCAGTTCCACACCGGCGCGGAAGGCCATGGAGATGCCCGCCCCCACACAGCCGGGAGCGTTGGTGGAGTGCAGGAAGACCTGCCCCACGCCGCCGGTGGCCAGGACGGTCCAGTCGGCCAGGATGGTCTCGGGCTCGCCGGTCTCGGCATTGAGCACGTAGGCGCCCAGGCAGCGGTTGGTGACGCTGTAGCGGTACTGGGAGTTCTTGGCGTGGTGGTGGGTGGTCAGCAGGTCGATGGCCGAATGGTTGTGCAGGCAGGTGATGCGCGGATGGATCTTCACCTGGGCGGCCAGGCCGTCCATGAGGGCGCGGCCGGAATAGTCGGCCTTGTGGAGGATGCGGTGGGCACCGTGACCGCCTTCGCGGGTGAGGTTGTAGGTGCCGTCCTCGTTGCGGTCAAAATCGACCCCGGCGCGCTCGATGAGCATATTGTCCACGCAGTCGGGGCCCTGACGGCAGAGGAAGCGCACGGCGCGGTTGTTGTTGTAGCGGTGGCCCGCCACGAGGATGTCGTGCTCCAGGGCGCGGGCTTCGGCGTCACGGGGGGTATCTGCGGCCTTGTAGATGATGCCGCCCTGGGCCAGAGGGGTGTTGCCGTCGTCCAGGTCGGGACCGGCGTTGATGAGCAGCACGTCACGCCCGGCATCGGCCAGGGTAAGGGCGGCAGTACAACCGGCGATGCCGGAACCGATGATCAGGATGGTGACGTGACGACGTGTCGAGCTCATCTTGACTCCTTGTTTCTTGCGCTAGCGTTGGGCCGCGCATACCTGGAGCATGCGGGTCAGGGATGCCCGGGCGGGCGCCAGCTGCTCGTCCTGCAATGTCATGATGGGGGCTGTGCCGGCAGCGACGCCTTGCAGGCAGGCCAGCAGGTTTTCTTCGGTGACCTTGGCCATGTCGGGGCAGATGGCGGGCGCCAGAGGCTCGATCCGGCAGCGTCCGGCAAAGCGGTCACGCAGGCGGTGGACGAGGTTGGTCTCCGTGCCGATGATCAGGGTGCCGCCTTCGCCGGCGGCCTTTTCCGCTTCCTTGATGAGGTAGGAGGTGGAGCCGGAGCCGTCGCACAGGCCGATGAGCTCGGGACGGCATTCGGGATGGGCCAGCACGCGGCAGCCGGGATAGGCGGCCCGGGCGGCCTGCACGCTTTCGGGACGCAGGTGGCCGTGGATGGCGCAGCAGCCCGGCCAGAGCAGCAGGCGGCGGCAGGCGGCGGCACTGCCGGGCCGGCGTTCGCTCTCGGCCAGGCCGTTTTTGCCGCTCAGGCGCAGCACGTGCCAGTCATCGGGGCCCAGGCCAAGCTGCAGGCCCGTGTTGCGGCCCAGGTGCTTGTCGGGCATGAAGAGCACGGCACCGTCGGGCCCGGCTTCTTCCAGGGCCCAGGCCAGCATGGTGCGGGCATTGGCCGAGGTGCAGACGGCCCCGCCGAATTCGCCCACCACGGCCTTGAGGGCCAGGGTGGTGTTCACATAGGCCAGGGGCACGATCTTGCGGCCTGTGGCCTGCAACTGCAGCAGCACGGTACGGGCGAGCCCGGCCGGCGTCATGAGCGACATCATGCAGTTGGCGTCCCAGGCGGGCATATGCACGCTCTGGCCCGGTTTGGCCAGCAGGGCCGCGGATTCGCCCATGAAGTACACGCCGCAGAACACGATGTGCTCGGCATCGATACCTTCGATGCGGCGGGCCAGTTCCAGGGAGTCCCCGGTCACATCACAATGCCGCACCACATCATCATGCTGGTAATGGTGCCCCATGATGCACAGGCGGTCGCCCAGTCCTTGCTTGATGGCCGTAATGGCGTCGGAGAATCGAGACATGGTTTCCTTTGGGTTGGGGATGATCAGGCGTTGGCCAGGGTCATGCTGAAGTCGGCAGCCACGGCGGAATGCGTCAGGCGGCCCACGGAAATGAAATCGGGATGGCGGGGACCGGTGAGGGCGATGCCGCGGATGGTCTCCAGGGTCACGCCGCCGCTCACTTCGGCCTCGATGTGGGCGGGCACCAGCTCCAGGGCCTGGCCCAGCAGGGGCGCGCCCATGTTGTCCATCATGATGCGGTCGGCCCCGGCGGCCACGGCTTCGCGCACATGGTCGAGGGTGCGGCATTCCACCTCAATGGGCGGGCAGGGGGAGTAGGTCTCACGCAGGCGGGCCACGGCGCGGGTGATGGAACCGGCGGCATCGATGTGGTTGTCCTTGAGCATGAGCATCTCCACCAGGTTCTTGCGGTGGTTGCAGCCGCCACCGGCCTGGACGGCGTATTTTTCGGGCCAGCGCAGGCAGGGCGTGGTCTTGCGGGTATCCAGCAGGCGGACCCCGGTGCCTTCCAGCTCGCGCACATAGCGGGCCGTGAGGTTGGCGATGCCCGAAAGGTGGGTGATGAAATTGAGGATGACCCGCTCGGCCTTGAGCAGGACGATGGCCGGGCCCTCCATGCGGACGACCTCGGTCATGGCCGGGACGGTGGAGGCCTCCTCCACCAGCATCTCCACGTGCGGGTCGGCGCCCATGACCTCGAAGACCTCGTGGATGACGGGCAGGCCCACCATGTGGGTGTCTTCCTTGGCGCGGATGACGGCATGCATGGGTGCGTCAGCGGCAAAAAGGCCTTGGGCGGTCAGGTCGGGGCCGTCCTCATCCAGGGCCAGTTCTATGGAACGACGCAGATAGCGTCGGCCTTCGTCGGAAAAAAACGTGCTCCAGGGTGTGAACATTCTTCTTGTCCCGTCTATGGTGTGCATGGTAAGCCCTGCGCATAAGCACGGCATTACATAGTGATAAATGGCCCGTTGGGGCGCGTCAAGTTTGAGAGCTTTTTCACAACAGCGCAGCAAAAAAGCATTCTTTTTGTCACCAAGATGCTGTATGATACCGCCGTGTTGTGGGAGAAGTCCGTCGGGCAGGCAGAGGCCCGGCACGCGTACAGACGAGGGAGCTGATTGCCATGAGTGAACAAGAGAAGATCCAGACCGCAGACGACCGGCCGCAGATGGCGAACCCGATCCCCGAAGACGACGGGATGGCGGAAGGACATGGCATAAGCATACCCGAGGCCTGCCGCGAGCTGGGGGACGAGGCGGAATTCGTCCATCCCGCCGACCTTGCCGACCATCTGGAGAACCTGAGTCTGGAAAAGCAGGTCTGCGCCCTGCGCCACATGCCCACGGAGGACGCCGCCGAGGCCCTGGCCGAACTGGAAGGCAGCGTGGCCGTGGACGTCCTGGAGAACCTGGATGCCGACGTGGCCGCCCAGATCATCGCCGAGATGGAGCCCGACGACGCCGCCGACGTGCTGGACGAGCTGGACGAGGAACACCGCGACGTCCTGCTGGGCAAGCTGACGCGCGAAGATTCCGAAGAGCTGCGCAACCTGCTGAACTTCGACCCCGACTCCGCGGCCGGTGTCATGAACACCGAGCTGATCCTGCTGGAAGAGAACATGACGGCCGACGAGGCCATCACTCACATCCGCAGCGAGATGGAGGACAAGGAAAGCCCCTACTACGCCTATGTGGTGGACAAGAACGACAAACTGGTGGGGGTGCTTTCGCTGCGCGACCTGATGCTGGCGCGTCCCGGGACCATCGTGGGCGATGCCGTGTCGGGCCAGAGCGTGGTCTCCGTGCCCTATGACATGGACAAGGGCGAAGTGGCCAATCTTCTGTCGCACTACAATTATCTTGCCATGCCCGTCGTGGACTACGAAGGGCACATCATGGGCGTGGTGACCTACGACGACATCATGGACATCATGCACGAAGAGGCCAGCGCCGACATGCTGGGCATGGTGGGCGCCGACCCCGAAGAAAGCGTGGACACCCCCTGGAAGGAGAGCGTGCGCAAGCGCCTGCCCTGGCTGGTGGTGAACATGGTCAATTCGGCGCTCTCGGCATCGGTGGTCTACATGTTCGAGGGCTCCATCGCCCAGATGGCCGCCCTGGCCGTGCTCATGCCCATGGTGGCCAACCAGGCCGGGAACACCGGCCAGCAGGCTCTGGCCGTCATGATCCGGCAGCTGGCCACGGACCGCTTCGAGACCAAAAAGGCCTGGATGGCCGTGCTGCGCGAGGCCAAGATCGGCCTGGTCACGGGTCTTTTCATGGCCATGCTGGCGCTGTGCGGCGCCTGGGGCTTCACAGGCAACCCGCTGGTGGGTATGGTCATGGCTGGTGCGCTGCTGTGCGACATGATGCTGGGCGCGGTGGCCGGCGGTTCCATCCCCCTCATCTTCCGGGCCCTGGGACGCGACCCGGCCCAGGCTTCCAGCATCTTCCTGACCACCATCACAGACGGCGCGGGCTTCTTCATCTTTCTCGGGCTGGCCACCATGTTCCTCTTCTAGGCCTGCCCGGACATAACGCAAAGGCAGGTAGCCATGCACGACGTTTGCCGCATTTTGCTGGTGGACGATCACAAATTGCTCATGGAGGGCATCCGCAGCCTGCTGGCCCCCCACAGCCATTTGCGCGTGGCCGGCATGGCCCCCGACGGCAAGGAAGCCGTGGGCCTGGCCGCCACCCTGTCGCCCGATCTGGTCATCATGGACATCTCCATGCCGGGCATGAACGGCGTGGAAGCCAGCCGCGCCATCCTCCAGATCCGGCCCGAGACGCGCATCCTCATCTATACCGGTCACGAGGACCAGCGGCATCTGCTGGAGCTCATCCAGCTGGGCATCATGGGCCACGTCTGCAAAAGCGATCCGCCGTCCGTCCTGCTCCAGGCCATCGATGCCGTGCGGCAGGGGGAGGTCTTCCTCAGTTGTGCTGACCCCGGCGGCTGCATGGCGGCCCTCATGCGCCAGAACCGCCAGCGCCTCAGCCCCGCCGAGGGCGGGCCGGACATCGGCATGCTCTCGCCGCGCGAGAAGGAGATCTTCCGCCTGCTGGCCGACGGCTACAGCGTCCGCCAGATAGGGGACGCCCTCAACATCAGCCCCAAGACCGTGGAGACCCACAAGTACAGCGTGCTGACCAAGTTGCGCGCCGGCTCCATCAACGAGCTGACCAAGATGGCCATCCGCCTGGGCCTGGTCTCCCTGTAGTCCGCATTCGGGCCTGTCCTTCAGAGCGTTTCCGTACGCTTCCTGCCTGCTGTCCTTGCGGCGGTGCCGGCGGGGGAGCGTGTCCTTTCGGGCGGGGCTTGTGTTTCGAAGGCCTCCCTGTGCGGCAGTGAGGCCTGTCGTTCCCGCAGGCGGCCCGTTCTTCCTCCCATCTCCCTCCAAATCAGCGCATATCAGTTCGCCTCTGGCTGCCCTGGGGCCTCCTGTGGCATCCCCGTCCTGTACGGGATGGGGATGGTCTGCCATCCTGCGCCATGATGGCAGCGGTCTTGGTGCCGTACCCGTCTTCCGGGCAGACGGGATGAACAGGCACGGCCGTCTGTGGGCCCAAGCCTGTGCGAGCAGGCCTATGCCGTGGCGGGGTCGTCTTGTGGCGTCCCTGTCGCTGATGCTCCTTCCGCGACGGGCCCGCCCCAGAGCGAGGCCTTCAGATAGTCCAGAAAGACCCTGGCCGGTTTGGAGAAGATCTGCTGTTTTTTCCAGGCCACGTTCAGGCCCACTTCCATGGCCGGACGCAGGGGGCGGAAACAGAGAGGTCCGTTTTCCGGCAGGCGGATGATCCTGTCCAGGCAAAGGGCATACCCATGCCTTCCTCGACCATGATCGAGGCACTGTAAAGCAGGTTGTAGGTGGCCACCACCTGCAGGGCCTCGTGCGTTTCCCCCAGCCAGCCTGCGACTTCGTTGTTGACCATGTTCTGCCGGGAGACCAGCAGGGGCAGGCCGCGCAGGTCCGCAGGGGCGACGGACGGCCGGGCTGCCAGCGGCGCGTCCTTGCGCATCAGGACGCCCCAGCGGTCCTTGACCGGCAGACGGAAGAACTCGTAGCCCGAAAGATCCACGGGCTCGATGAAGAGGCCGAAATCCACCAGATCCCGGTCTATCTTTTCCATGACGTCCTCGGCATTGCCGCTGAAGATGTGGAAGGTCACATGCGGGTGATCCTGCCGCATGCGGCGCGCGGCCCGGGCGATGAGGCGTATGGCGTCGGTCTCGCCGCCGCCGATGTGGATGTCACCGCTCAGCAGCTCGTCCGGTGCCCTGAGCTCCGCCGTGGTCTTTTCCAGCAGGCTGACGACCTCCTGCGCCCGCTTGCGGAAAAACGTACCTTCCTCCGTCAGGGTGATGCTCCGTTTGCCGCGCAGGAAAAGCGTCTTGCCCAGCTCTTCTTCCAGCTCCTGCATCTGCCGGGACAGGGTGGGCTGGGTCACGTGCAGGGCCTCGGCGGCAGCGGAGATGGTCTTTGCCTGCGCGACCGCCAGAAAATAGCGGAGGGTCCTCAATTCCATACGATGCTCCTTTGCCGGGATGCGGGGCGTTGACGCCTGCTGCTGGTGCCGCCGGCCGTCAGGGCCGGTCAGAGAAGGCAGAAGATCTGCGGGGCTGGCCCCATGGCCTGCGCAGCGGGTACAAAAAATCCCCGCCGGGCGGGGCTGGGAACGGCAGGGGCACTGACCGGGGGGGGACGAGGCGGAGGCCTTCTGCCGCTGTCTGTGCCCATGCCGGAAAAGAACGTTGCCGGAAAAGGGATATCCGGGAGAGGGGCCCCGCCTGGCACGGGGCCTGCCTCTTCCCGAAACGTCCTTGTGCGGTGACGGGACTTATTCGTCCTGCAGGGCGGCGCCCCGCTGGGGATCGAAGTCGTTCTCCGTGCGGGAGATGAAGATGGCCGCGGTGGCGTCGCCCAGCACGTTGATGGTGGTACGGGCCATGTCCATGACGCGGTCGATACCGGCCACCAGGGCGATGGCTTCCAGCGGGATGCCCACATGGGTGAAGATCATGGAGAGCATGATCAGGGCCGCGCCGGGCACGCCCATGGTGCCCACGCTGGCCAGCAGGGCGATGAGCAGCACGGAGATCTGCTGGTCCAGGGGCAGGGGCATGCCGTAGATCTCGGCGGCAAAGATGGTCACGATGCCCATGTAGATGGCCGTGCCGTCCATGTTGATGGTGTTGCCCAGCGGGATGGAAAAGCTGGAGACGCTGCGGGAGGCGCCCAGCTTCTGCACACAGGTCAGGTTGGTGGACAGGGCGGCGGCGCTGGAACAGGTGGTGAAGCTGGTGAGCAGCGGGGCGCTCAGGCCGCGGAAGAAGGTGCCGGGCTTGAGACCGGCGTAGCGGATACAGGGCAGGTAGGTGATGATGACGTGGATCAGGCAGCCCAGGTACATGATGCCGATGAGCTTGATGAGCGGCAGCAGCACTTCCAGCCCGTGGTTGGACACGGTGTAGGCCATAAGGGCAAAGACACCGATGGGCGCGTAGTGCATGACCATGCTGGTGACGCGGATCATGACTTCGCTCATGGCGTCGAAGAAGGCGGCGGCAGGCTTGGCCTTGTCACCGCACAGGCTGATGGCCATGCCCACCAGCACGGCGAAGAAGATGATCTGCAGGATGTTGCCCTTGGCCAGGGCATCCACGGGGTTCAGGGGCACGATGCCCATGAGCACCTGCACCAGCGAGGGGGCGGCCACTTCCTTGGCGCTCAGGTTGGCGGTGGAAAGGTCGAGCCCCACACCGGGCTGGAAGATATTGCCCAGGATAAGGCCGATGGCCACGGCCAGGGCCGTGGTGGCGAAATAGAAGACCAGCGTCTTGGCGGCCACGCGGCCCAGACGGCCCACATCGCCCACGCTGGCGGCGCCGGAGACCAGGGTGGCCAGCACCAGCGGTACGACGACCATGCGGACGAGATTGATGAACAGGTCGCCGAACGGCTTGAAGAAGGCGGCGCTGATGCCCAGCTTGGGGGCCAGCGTGCCCACCAGTATGCCCAAAACCATGCCGATGCCCATTTGCAGGGGCAGGCCCATTTTCTTGCGTGCGCTCATAGGAACCTCACTTGGGGCGTTACAGCGGGCAGCGCATGTCATACCAGCAGGCCTGGCCGTGCCGGCTGTCGGAGCGCCCCAGCAGCCGGAAGCCCAGCGAGCTGTAGAAGGGGATCAGCCGTTCCTTGCAGGTAAGGACCACATCTTCCTTGCCCCGCTGCCGGGCCACTTCCAGAAAATGGCGGACAAGGGCCGCGCCGATGCCCTGATGCTGCCGCTGCGGATCCACCACCAGCCCGAAGACGGCCTGATGCGGGGCCTCCTCACGGTGCAGTCCGGCATCGTGGTAGAGCTCGTCCCGGCAGGTATCGAAATCGGTCATGCAGCCGTTGATATGGCCCACGATGGCGCCGTCATCCTCGGCCACGAAAAAACAGTGGGGAAAGACGGCGAAACGGGCGGCAAAGCTTTCCGGCGATGCGGCTTCGGCAGGGGGAAAACCGCGCGCCTCCAGAGCGGCGATGGCGGGCAGGTCTTCGGGGCGGGCTTGTCTGATATGCATGGGAGCTCCTGGACGGGGCCCGCCGGAGCGGACCTTGAGATTGATAACGGGCCGTCGCGGGACGGCATGACGGCTCGAAGGATGTCCGGCCGTCCAAGGGAAAAGGTTTTTCAGGGCGGGCAACAGGAGCACCTGTGCCCCCGTATGTGCGCCGGTAGAGGAAACAATGTCTCTTTTCCGCCGTCCGTGACGGATGGGCCGCGGCGGTGTCCGCCAGTCCCCGGGGACTCACGGACACCGCCGGAAGAGAGAACAGGGGATGCTTCCCGCAAGGGCGGCACGCGTTACGCGGCCTTCTCCGTGAACAGGTTCCTGCGGGCGGCTTCGGACCGGATCTCCTTGCGGTAGCTATCGTGCTGACGCAGATAGAAGGCCAGCGCGTTGGCGAAGTTGTCGCCCAGCAGCCCGTCGAGGACCTGGCTGGAGATCTCTCGTTGCAGGCGCAGCAGGGAATGCAGGGCCAGGATGCCTTCCACTTCTTCCGTGGGCATGCTGGACAGACGACGCCAGAAGATGTCGTGCGAACGCGGCAGATAATACCACATGTACATCAGGTCGAGCAGATGGACGATGGCCTGCCGGGCGGCGTTGGGGTCCTTTTCCAAAAGCTGCTGCCAGAACTCGCGGGGCTGCTCCTGCATCAGGCGCCGGATGGTGGCCTGGGGGAAGAGCAGGGCCAGCTTCACGAGATTGTTGAATATCTGGCTGAACTTACTGTCGTACTCCAGGGTGCGCATGCGCAGATACATGTTGCGGTCCGCAAAACCTTCGATGACGGCGGCCACGATGTCCGAGGAGCACTTGGAGACGATGGCGGCGCAGTTCTGCAGGGCGCCCACCGGGTCGGCGATGCCCAGCCAGACGAAGCAGACCAGCAGCCCCTTGCCCAGCACGATGGACAGGGGGATGGAGATGGCGCTGCGGAACAGGTTGCCCACGACAGCTTCCTTGGGCAGGCCGCGGAAGATGTTGTGCCCTGATATGTAGACGCTGTTGATCATGGCGATGACCGTATAGACCGCCAGCTCGTTGTTCTGGACCGTGATGCCGAGCCAGTCCTCCAGCAGCCACATGCGGACGACCACCTCCAGCAGGGGGACGGATATGCCCGTGTAGAGCAGGGAGTCCGCCATGCGGCTCCAGCTCACATAGCGGTTCCAGGGCAGGAGCATGGAGCGGCAGAAGGCCCCGCCGCCCACCATGGATTGCAGGACATTGCGCACGGCCGTGATGGCGAACCAGAGCAGGGCGCCGATCCAGGTCAGGATCCACCAGCTGTCCACGTACCAGAAGGCCCACTGCGCGGGGATGAAGCCCAGCAGCACCTTGAGCACGTTCACCAGATTGCTGTTGAAGTAGTGGACGTTCCAGGGGGTGGCGGCATCGCGCATCATGCTCACGGGATCGTGCTGTTCCGCGTTGATGCCGCGGGAGTCCACGCCGCCCAGGGTCACCAGGTTGCCGCCGTCGGGGCTGATGGTGGTGGTCTTTTTTTCCAGCTCCCAGCCACGGACCACGCGACAGCCCAGATGGTGCAGCAGGGGCAGGCGGCGCAGGGTCTGGAGCCAGCGCCGCAGGGTCGCGGGCTCGTGATAATGGGTGAAGCCGTAGATGTCGGTATGCACGGGCAGGGTCAGACGCTGGCCGCTCTTTTCATGGCGCAGGGCGGCCCGGGCCTGCGGGGGCAGGGTCTCGGTGAAGACAAGGCCCATGCCGTGCGTCATGTGCGAACGGCTGGTGGAGTCCGTGCCGATGCGCGAGCCGAGCCACGAGAGCTCGTAAAAACTCCGCAGCTGGGTCAGGTTGTCCTGCACTTCCAGCAGCAGGTCCCGGCGGGGCGAATCCGCGGGCTCGTCCTGCACGATCCGGCGGACAACCTGCTTGAGGCGCAGGGGGCTGCCCTCGTTGATGGCCCGCTGCAGCTCGTTGATGGCCTCGATATGCGGCAGCTGGCCCTTGGACCAGGTGCGCAGGTTGAACAGTTCCAGATGGGTGATGAGCCCCTTGCCGCGCCAGAGCAGTTCCAGCGTATCCTGTACGTTCAGCCCTTCCAGGCCCAGGATCATCTGGCAGGGGTGCAGGGGCACCAGGGACTGCAAAAGGACTTCGGGATCGCGCAGCAGCACAGGGGGCAGATCCTTGTGGGGCGCCACGGGGAACAGGATATCCGGGTTGGCCTGCGGTCCCAGCCATTCCTGGCGCAGGCTGTCGGGCATGAGGCCTTCCATGGCTTCCAGACGGGCGCGCAGGCGGGCGGCTTCTTCATCCGTGCCGTTCCGCCGGGGATCGTTGCGGAGCTCTTCCAGAGCCTGTTCCAGGGCAGGCTGCCATTGCTGGAGGATGTATTCGGCCAGATGCAGGGACGAAGGCTGGCGCTGGCCCACGAAAGCCAGGAAGGCGTCCGCATCCAGCGGGGGCGGGGGCGGGACTTCCAGCTTGCGGGCCAGGGTGGCCGCGTGCTTCTGGTTCCAGGCCTGGAGCAGGCGCAGGACATGCCGGCGCATCCACTGGTTCACCGTGGCGTATTCCTTGAGGATGGCCGCGATGTCCGGGCGCTGGAGCAATTTGATGAAGGCCCGGCTGCTGTGGACGTTGAGCGGCGACCAGGTGAATTCGATGAGCTTGTCATGGAAGGTGGCCCGGAACTCGATGCCGATGCGCACGGTGATGCCCATGATGCGGGCCGCGCGCAGCAGTTCGCTGGCGGCTTCGGGGTCCACGGTATTGTAGTAGACCACCGTGATGAAGCGCAGGCCCTTGAGCCAGGCATCCATGACCAGATGCGTGGGGCTCTTGCGGCCCTTGGTGTTGGCATCATGGACGTGGTGGTCGAAGGCCTGCTGGTTCCAGGCTTCGGGCATCTCCAGCAGATGATAGCGGCGCAGCAGCGAGCGGATGACGTGGGGCGTGCCGCGCACCGCCTGGTAGAAATCGTGGGCCAGCGGCAGCTGGATATGGACGTGCGGCGCGGCGCGGACCAGGTCTTTCATGATCTGGATCAGGACGCGGGCCGTATTCTTCTGCAGGCTGGAAAGGGCGGAGTAGAGGACCTCGTCATGCAGACGGCGCAGGGCCTGCAGGCGCTCCTGCGGACCGCGGGCCTCCAGGCTCTCCAGCAGGATGATGACGGCGCGGGCGATGCGCATGCCGGGGTCCGTGGTCAGCTTGATGATGCCGCGCGGATGCAGGCCTTCTTCAGGCTGGGCCAGGCTCATGGACATGTTGCGGGCGGCCACGAAACTGTTGACCAGCTGGATCAGCTGATGGTCCTGCAGGTCGAACAGCCAGGACGCTTGCTTGTCCGGGCCGGAAGTGGTGACGGCATTGGCCGAATGTCTGGTGGCGCACATGACGGTTCCCTCTATTGCTGGAGATGCGGGCGGCACTGGCGGCGGCCAGCGGTCGCACGGATATGCCGGGTCGTCCCCCTGTGTGAAAGAAGAAAATGTGACAAATATCGTCGGGGATTGCAAACGGATGGGGAGGGGAAGACCAAAGGGCGAAGGTGAAAGGGCGGCCCGGGCGGATGCTGCACACGGGAAGGCGCGGAAAAAGGGCGGTCCGGGACACCTGCTCCGGCAACACCATAAACGAAAAAACCCGCTGATTTCTCAGCGGGCTATTTTCTCGGTGGCGGAGAGGAAGAGATTCGAACTCTTGGTACGCTTTTAACGTACACACGATTTCCAATCGTGCTCCTTCGACCAACTCGGACACCTCTCCGTGTCGTGAAGACCTGCTCTTTATAGGCAGAACCTTCGGCTTTGGCAAGCAAAAAATCGCACTTTGCGCAAAAAATTTTTCTCTTTTAAAAAATAGCTGTTATTTCAGCTTGTTATCATCGCAATTTTTCGTCTCCATCTTCCGCCGGAGATGGTCACAGTTGCCCACTCACGGGGCGTGATGACGAAAAGGCGTCCCGGCCCTGCCCCTGGACAGGGCCACGGCAAGGACGATGACCAGCAGGACGAGCAGGGCCTGCCACATGGCCTAGTCCTTGCGGTCCCTGTCTTCTTCGCGCTTTTTTTTGCCCATCATGTAAAAAAAGCCCAGCACGGCCACACCGAAGGCCACGATGCCGGCCAGATTGAGCATGAAGATGGTATCCATACGATCTCCTGAAAGACTGTCCGGGGTGTCCCGGAGTTCGTCCGTTGCTACCGGAAGGCCCGGCAGGGGAGCGGGATGGTCCCGCCCCGCCGTTGCCGGGCCGTCAGCATCAAGAAAAGGCTTGGCTGCCGCGGCAGCCGCCTGATGGTCGTTTTAGATGCCCAGCTGGCTGAAGCCGCTGTCCACATAGATGACTTCGCCGGTCACGCCGTGGGAGAGCTCGGAGGCCAGGAACACGGCGGCACCGCCCACATCGGCGGTGGTCACGTTGCGGCGCAGGGGAGCGTGCTCTTCCACGCGGGTAAAGATGTTCTTCAGACCGGAGACGGCGGAAGCGGCCAGGGTCTTGATGGGGCCGGCGCTCAGGGCATTGACGCGCACGCCCTTTTCGCCCAGGTCGTAGGACAGGTAGCGCACGGAAGCTTCCAGAGCGGCCTTGGCCACGCCCATGATGTTGTAGCCGGGGATGACCTTGGTGGAACCGTGGTAGGTCATGGTCAGCACCGAAGAACCGTCATGCAGCAGGGGCTCGAAAGCGCGGCAGACGCCGGTGAGGGAGTAGGCGGAGATGTCCAGGGCCAGATGGAAACCGGCGCGCGACGTATCCAGGAAGCGGCCGCTCAGGTCCTCACGGTTGGCAAAGGCCACGGAGTGGACCAGGATGTCCACCTCGCCCCACTTTTCCTTGACCAGGTCGGCGGCGGCCTGGATCTGGGCGTCGTCGGTCACGTCACACTGGAAGGTGAACTCGCCTCCCAGTTCTTCGCTCAGGGGCTCAACACGCTTTTTGATGGCGTCGCCCACATAGTTGAAGGCAAGGCGGGCGCCCTGTTCCTTGAAGGCATTGGCGATGCCGTAAGCGATGCTCTTGTTGTTGGCCAGGCCCAGGATCAGGGCTTTTTTTCCTTGAAGCAGCATGTAATATCCTCCAGAAAAGTCGCCTTGGCGACGGTGACCACAGGTTAGATGGTGAATTCTTTGCCCGTCAGGATGTGGTAGGCCTCACGGTAGCGCCGGGCCGTGGCGTCCACGACCTCGGCAGGCAGGGCAGGCGCAGGCGGCTGCATGTCCCAGGGCTGGGAGGTGAGCCAGTCGCGCAGGTACTGTTTGTCGAAGCTGGGCTGGCTGCGGCCTGGTTCGTACTGGTCCGCGGGCCAGAAGCGGGAAGAGTCGGGGGTCAGCACTTCGTCGATGAGGCGCAGTTCCCCGTCCACGAAACCGAATTCGAACTTGGTGTCGGCCACGATGATGCCGCGGCTGGCGGCATAGGCACGTCCGGCTTCATAGATGGCCAGGGTGGTCTCCCGGACCTTGCGGGCCACGTCCTCGCCCAGCAGGCGGGAGGCCTCTTCCGGGCTGATGTTCTGGTCGTGCTGGCCCAGCTCGGCCTTGGTGGAAGGCGTGAAGAGGGCCGTTTCAAGCTTGTCCGATTCCCGCATGCCGGCAGGCAGCTGATAGCCGCAGAGCGTGCCGGTCTTCTGATAGTCTTTCCAGCCCGAGCCGGAGATGTAGCCGCGTACGATACATTCCACAGGCAGGGGCTTTGCCTTGCGGACCAGTACGGCACGCCCTTCAAGTTCGTCCTTCCAGGGGGCAAGGGCGGCGGGGAACCGGTCCACATCGCTTTCCACCAGATGATTGGGGATGATGTCCTTGAACTTGTCCATCCAGAACAGGGTGATTTGGTTCAGGATCACGCCCTTGTAGGGGATGGGCTTGTCCATGATGACATCGAAGGCGGACATGCGGTCGGTTGTGACGATGAGCAGGGTCTTGTCGTCGATGTCATAGATGTCGCGGACCTTGCCGCGGGACAGCAGCGGGTAAGCGCTGATTTCAGTCTTGGTGGTGATGTGCATAGTCTTGATCCAGTTTGTTTAAGGCACTAGCGCTTGCTGCGGATCTCCACGGAACGGGCGTGGGCCTCCAGCCCTTCCAGACGGGCCAGAGAAGCAATGGCAGGCGCATTTTCCAGCAGGAAGGCCGGCGAAGTGGCCACGATGCTGGTTTTTTTGCAGAAGTTCTGGACGGAGAGCGCGGAAGAGAAGCGCGCGGTCCGCAGGGTGGGCAGCACATGGTTGGGGCCCGCGAAGTAGTCCCCCACGGGTTCGGGGCTGTGCTGGCCCATGAAGATGGCCCCGGCATGGCGGATGTGGGGCAGCAGGGCCCAGGGATCGCGCACGCACAGTTCCAGATGCTCGGGAGCCACGCGGTTGGCGATGGCCACGGCGGTCATGATGTTGGGCACCACAACGATGGCGCCCCAGTCCATGAGGGACTTGCCCGCGATCTGGGCCTTGGGCAGCTGGCTGCACTGCTTTTCCAGCTCCTGTTGCACCTGTTCGGCCAGGGTGATGTCGTCGGTGAGCAGGATGGCGGAAGCCAGCATGTCGTGCTCGGCCTGGGAGAGCATGTCCGCGGCCAGCCAGTGCGGGCGGGCGGAGCTGTCGGCCACCACCAGCACTTCACTGGGGCCGGCCACCATGTCGATGCCCACCGTGCCCTGCACCAGACGCTTGGCCGTGGCCACATAGATGTTGCCGGGACCGGCGATGACGTCCACAGGGTCGATGCTCTGGGTGCCGTAGGCCATGGCGCCGATGGACCAGGCGCCGCCCACGCGGTAGATCTCGTCGATGTCCAGCAGGTGGGCCGCCGCCAGGATGTGCGGGTTGATGGTGCCGTCCTTGCGGGGCGGGGTGCACACGGCCACGCGGGGCACACCGGCCACCAGGGCGGGGATGGCGTTCATGAGCATGCTGGAGAGCAGCGGGGTGTTGCCGCCCTGGCCGCCGGGCACATACAGGCCCACCCGGTCCACGGGCAGCACGCGCTGGCCCAGGATGCTGCCGTCAGGCCGGGTCTGGAACCAGGATTTTTCCAGCTGTTCTTTATGGAAGGTGCGGATGTTGTGGGCGGCTTCGCTGATCTGCTCGCGATGTTCGGGAGAGATGGAAGCGGCGGCCCAGGCGATGTCCTGCTCGCTGACGCGCAGGGGCGCGGCAAATTCGGGACAGTCGAAACGGCGGGTATAGTCGATCAGGGCCTCATCGCCCTTTTCACGTACATTGGCGAGGATCTCGCGCACGCTGCCCTCAACGCTGTCGCCGGGGTTGAAGCGGCCGTCGAGCCACTGCGAGGCCTTGACCCATTCCTGCTCGGACTGCAGGTGCAAAATTCGGCAAATCATGGAATATACCTCAAGAAAAGAACGCCACCGGAGGGCGCGTGGACGCGCGGAATTGCGCGTCGGACGAATATAGCGAAGGCGTGCGCCAATGTCGAGACTTCCGTGCAGGAGGCCGTTGCCGGGGTGTCAGCCCCTTGACAGTACGGCAGTGCGTATTTACTCAATACTAGCCGGCACAACGCCGGTGCATTTCTGGGAGGAACCATGGATCGTCACAACGAGAACGATGATATGCATATGAAGGACACGCAGAACACGGAAGCGCAGGAAGAGGCCTGTGCCGGTGCCGAGGCCGGGGATGCCGGGGACGCCGTGCAGACCCTGCCGGAAAATCTGGAAAGCCTGTGCCACGAACATGTGTGCCCCAACTGCACCAAAAAGCGCGATGCCGATGACGCACGCCTGCGCGCGGCCGCGGAGATGGATAACTTCAAGAAGCGCCTGAAGCGCGAGCACGAGGAACAGATCCGCTATGCGGCGGAAAAGGTCATGAGCGACCTGCTGCCCACGCTGGACAACCTCGACCTGGCCCTGCAGTACGGCAGCAAGGACGAGGCCTGCAAGGACATGCTCCAGGGCGTGGCCATGACCCGCAAGCTGCTGCTGGAGGCCGTGGCGCGTCACGGTCTGACCCCCGTAGGCACGGCCGGTGAGGCCTTCACGCCCGAACTGCACGAAGCTGTGGGCTTTGATGCCGAGGCCGATGTGGAAGCCGGGGCCGTGGCCCGCGTTCTGCAGAGCGGCTACAAGCTGGGCGAGCGTCTGCTGCGCCCGGCCAAGGTCATGATCAAGCAGGGCTAAGCGCCGTTATCCGCAAGACAGCCGGAAGGGCCCTCCCCATATGGGGAGGGCCCTTTTTTGTATACAGGCATACGGATCAGGGGACTCTCATCAGGGCCCGGGGAGCCCTCTTCTCTGGTCCGGCATCCTTATCAAAGACCTTCATCCGACATAGCGGCGGTTCTCCGCCAGCGGCTTCAACCGGGACATCTTCGCGATATCGTGGTCCGGTATCCCCGGGCAAGTACGGGGCCATGCCGCGTTGGCTTTCCCTGCGGCAGCGTCGGGAAGCCCGGCAAAACAGCTTGACTTTCAAAAGCGTTGCACTCTAGATAGTGTCGTCAAATTCAAAAGTATGTTATAATCTCTTCACTTACAATGAGGAGAGACCATATGGCGGCACATCGGAGGCA
>CDZT01044277.1_pt1 | contig 25940 bp, 22 predicted proteins | sample 557531 | NCBI WGS metagenome assembly CDZT01 (sample SAMEA3182066, study PRJEB8094) | gut metagenome | biome: human; feature: gut; material: Stool; isolation source: human stools | place: Canada | collected 2013-03-05
AACCATTTCGTTAAGCCGAGTGCAGAGCCGAACGAAGTTCGGGCTATGCCGAGGCGAGAAATGGAAGAAAGAAATCCAACCATTTCGTTAAGCCGAGTGCAGAGCCGAACGAAGTTCGGGCTATGCCGAGGCGAGAAATGGAAGAAAGAAATCCAACCATTTCGTTAAGCCGAGTGCAGAGCCGAACGAAGTTCGGGCTATGCCGAGGCGAGAAATGGACGAATGAAATTCAACGACATGAAACAGCACGACGCTAACGATTGGAAATCGCGGTTGGGAATGGTCTATTCGACCGATCCCGACTTCCGATACACCACCGACGAGGTAGAAGAGTCCGAAACCCTGCCGCCCGACAAACAGACGCTGCGCGTATGGCTCGACCGCAAGCAGCGTGCCGGCAGGGTGGTGACGCTCGTGCGGGGATTCCGCGGCACGGCGGCCGACTTGGAGGCATTGGGGCGGATGCTCAAACAGCGCTGCGGTGTCGGCGGGTCGGTCAAGGAGGGCGAGATCATCGTCCAGGGCGACCACCGCGACCGCATCGTCGAGATCCTGCTGCGTGCGGGCTACGGCTGCAAGAAGGCGGGAAGATGACACGGATCGCAAACCAGACGACCGGCCCGAACCGCACCGGACCGGCTAAAATCCGTGCGATCCGACGGATCGCACCACCCGCAACCTCCGGCGACGGAGATTCGCTTCGCCCGCATGGCGCAGACCGCAGCCCCGCAAGGCGAATCGGGACAACCACTTAAAAACAAACCTGTTGACACGCACCATCCGACATACGCTGCTCGTGGCAGCGCTGCTGCTCGCCGCGACCGTCGCGCGGGCGCAATATTACAGTTGGGGGGCCGACGCCGCCTCGCTGCGCTGGCGGACGATCCGCACCCCCGACGTGCAGGTCATCTTCCCCGACACGGCCGGCGCGATCGCACGGCGCACGCTCCATTTCATCGAGGCCGCACGGCCCTCGATCGGCTACGGATTCCGCCACGGGCCGTTGAAAATCCCGTTCGTCATGCACCCCGAGAACTTCCGCTCGAACGGGCTGGTGATGTGGCTGCCCAAGCGCGTGGAGTTCCTCACCTCGCCCGCGATCGACAGCTACTCGATGCCGTGGTACAAGCAGCTCGTGGCGCACGAATACCGCCACGCCGTGCAGTACAACAACCTCAACCGCGGCGTCATCAAGGGGTTGAGCTACGTGCTCGGACAGCAGGGTTCGACCGTGGGGCTGCTGCTGCTGCCCATCTGGCTCATCGAAGGCGACGCCGTGCAGATGGAGACGCAGATGTCGTCGTTCGGCCGTGCGCTGCAACCGTCGTTCACCATGGAGTACCGCGCCCTCGGCGACGCCGTGCGCAGCCGCCGCAACATCGACCGCTGGTTTTGCGGCTCGTACCGCACCAACGTGCCCGATCACTACCACCTGGGCTACCAGATCGCCGCCTACGCCGACACGCGCTACCGCGAGAACATCTGGGATAAGGTGGCGTGGTACGGGGCCCGCAACCCCTACATGATCTTCACCACCTCGATCGCGCTGAAAAAATTCTATCGCACCGACGTGGGTACGCTCTTCGCCGAGACGTTCGACGGGCTGAACTACTACTGGAACGCCCTGCCCGCCCGGCGCAATTCGTCGCGCTATCTCTCGGCGGAGCCGGTGGAGAGCTACACGACCTACGCCTTTCCGCTGGCCGTCGACGCGCAGCGGGTCCTCGCGCTCAAAACCGACTACGACCGCCCGACGCGCTTCGTTACGATCGACACGGAGTCGGGACGCGAACGCGCCGTGGCCTACACGGGCAGCGTCTCCACGCGGCCGGCCTACGCCGACGGGCGGGTCTGGTGGACGGAGTACCGGCGTTCGACGCTCTTCGAGCAGCGGGTCAACTCGCAGCTCTGCTACATGGATCTCGACCGCGGCAAGCCCAAAGCCGTGCGCGGGCGGCGCCATGCGCTCTACCCCACGCCGACCGACCGCGGGCTGGCATGGGTCGAATACTCGCCCGACGGGCGTTTCGCCGTCACGGGCGAGGCGGGTGTGCAACACTGGGAGGCTCCGGCGCAGACCGAACTGCACGGACTGGCGTGGGACGACCGCACCGCGCGGCTCTACTTCCTGGCCACCGACGATTCAGGCATGTGGCTCGGCCGCATCGAACCCGACGGGACGGCCACTCATCTGACCGAAGGGGCCTACATCACGCTGAGCGACCTCACGGCCCGCGACGGGCGGCTCTATTTCGGATCGATCGCTTCGGGCTACGACGAGGTGCATTGCTACGACCTGGCCACGGGGCGCCAGTACCGGCTCTCGACCTCGACCTACGGCTCGTTCTCTCCGTCGGCCGACGGCGAGGGCAACGTGCTGATGACCACCTACGACGCCGAAGGCTACCACGCCGCACGGCAGCCGATCGACACGCTACGCCCCGTGCGGCCGTCGCGCCTGCCGCGCAACGTCGTCAATCCGCCGCGCCGCAAATGGCCCGTGGCGAATCTCGACACGGTGCGTTTCACGGCGGCCGACTCCGTCTCGTCGGCCGCACGCCACCGCGCGCGCCGCTACTCGCGGCCGCTGCACCTGTTCAAGGTGCACAGCTGGATGCCCGTGGCCGTCAACCCCTTCAAGATCATCGACGAACACGACATCGACGTGCAGCTGGGCGTGACGCTCGTCTCGCAAAACCTCCTCTCGTCGGCCGAGAGCTACCTCGCCTATGCGTGGAACCACGCCGAAGGGTCGGTCGTCAAGGGCAGCCTGCGTTACAACGGACTGGGCATCGAACTGGAAGTAGCCGGCACCTACGGCGGCAATCAGGTGATCTATGCGGCGGGACAGGCCCAGCCGCAGCCTATCCCGGACAAATACTACTCGCTCTCGGCGGGCGCCACGCTGCCGCTGGTCTTCGCCGCCGGTTACCGCACCCGCATGCTGAGCCTCTCGGCCGCATGGAACTTTTCGAACGGGCTGGTGGCCAACGTCGGGAAACTCACCTACGACGAGGCGACGCACAGCTTCACCAACCTCCAGCACATCGGCTACCGCGAAGGGCTGCACAAGCTCACCTTCGGCATCGGCTATTCGAACTCCGTGCAGCTCGCCCACCGCGACTTCATAACGCCGCACGGCTACGTGCTGAGCGCTTCCTATGCGCTCAACCCCACCAACGACCATTTCAGCGACCTTATCTCGGTCTACGGCAAGCTCTACACGCCGGGCTTCGCGCCGCACAACTCGCTGACGGCGGCCGCCACCTACCAGACCTCGATCGGCGGATTCAAAAACCCGGCGGGCGAGTCGTTCCTCTCCTACAAGTCGGCGCGGCTGATCCCGCGCGGCTTCGACTCGAACGACATCAACAGCCGCAACTACTTCGCCGCATCGCTCGACTACCAGCTGCCCGTGTGGTATCCCGAAGGGGGCATCCCCTCGGTGCTCTACTTCAAGCGCATCCGGCTGAACCTCGGTGCCGACTACGGGCAGTTCGACGCCTTCGACTACCGGAAAGGACGTACCGAGACGCGGCGCATCCACTCCTTCGGCGGCGACCTCTACGTCGACTTCAACGTTTTCCGCCAGCCCGCGTCGGCCACTTCGACGCTGCGACTGTCGTTCTACGCGCCGAGCAAGGGCGGTCTGTGGTGGTCGGCCTCGCTGGGACTGCCGTTCTAACCGAACCGAAACCGAACCGGACATGAAAAGAATCCTCCCGCTGCTATTCGCGCTCTGTGCCGGCAGCGCCCTGCCGCCCCTGTCGGCACGGAACCTGCCGGCCGGCGAAACACCGCAAACGACCGTCCCCGCCGCGAACGAAGCCGAGCGCTTCATCCGGCATTTCTATACGAACTGCGTCTTCGGGAATGCCGCGTGCGGCCCGATTCTGGAAAAATGCTGTACGCAGCGTCTGCTCCGAAAACTGCGGGCCGATTACGGCTACGACGGCGAAGGGTATGCGGTATGGCTCTTCCGCACCGGTGCGCAGGACGGGCCGAACGACGTGTCGGAGATAAGAGAGGTAGCCGCGCTGGGCGACGGACGCTACCGGGTGGACTTCGTCGACATGGGCACGGAAGGGCGCCGAATCGTGAAAATAGTCGATGAAAACGGCGCAATGAAAATCGACGCCGTCGAATAAATCAAAAAATTCGTACCTTTGTCACTCGACAAAAACCGCTGACGCAACGTGAAAAAGAAGACGCAGGGCGCACCTGCCCCCAACTATGTGAAATGGCTGTGGTATGCGGCCCTCACACCCTTCGTACTGCTGGCCGCGATGCTTACCCTGACGGCGCTGGGAGCCTTCGGGCGCATGCCCTCGTTCGAAGAGTTGGAGAACCCGCGCAGCAACATCGCCACGGAGATCTACTCCGAGGACGGCAAGGTGCTGGGAACCTTCTTCGTGCAGAACCGTTCCTACGTGCAGTACGAGGAGCTGTTCGCCTCGGACTCGGTGACCCGCACCTCGATCAACGGCCACGAAGTGCCGCCGATCGTCGCGGCGCTCATCGCCACCGAGGACGCCCGCTTCGACTCGCATTCGGGCATCGACATCCCGTCGCTCATCCGCGTAGGGGTGAAGACGATCCTCTTGCAGAACCGTTCGGCAGGCGGAGGATCGACCATCACGCAGCAGCTGGCCAAGAACCTCTTCCCGCGCGACACGGTACGCCGCCAGAGCGCGCTGCTGCGCAAAGGCAAGCTCGTGCTGGCGAAATTCAAGGAGTGGATCACGGCGCTCAAACTCGAATACAACTACACCAAGGAGGAGATCGCCGCGATGTACCTCAACATCGTGGAGTACGGATCGAACGCCTACGGCATCAAGTCGGCGGCGCACACCTTCTTCAACAAAACGCCCGACCAGCTCAACTTGCAGGAGGCCGCCGTGCTCGTAGGCGTGGTCAACGCACCGACGCGCTACTCGCCGGTGCGCAACTACGACAACGCCATGGCCCGTCGCAACCTCGTGCTCGCGCGCATGGCCGAAGCGGGCGCCATCACGCACGCCGAGCGCGACTCGCTCTCGGCGCTGCCCATTACGCTCAACTACCGCCCCGTCTCGCACAACGACGGGCAGGCGACCTACTTCCGCGAGATGCTGCGGCAGGTGATGAACGCCCGGCCCCCCAAGCGCCGCAACTTCTACACCGAATGGGATTACGAGCAGGCCGTCAAGGAGTACGAGAACAACCCGATCTACGGCTGGTGCCACAAGAACACGAAGGCCGACGGCACGCCCTACAACATCTACAAGGACGGGCTGAAAATCTATACCACGATCAACTCCACGATGCAGCAGTACGCCGAAGAGGCGATGCTCAAACAATTGCGCACGGTCATCCAGCCCAAGATGGACGCCCAGTACCGTTCGACCAAGGTGCTCTTCCAGAACACGTCGGCCGAAGAACGCGAGAAGATCGTGCGGCAGGCGATGCGCTACTCCGACCGCTACCGCGCCCTCAAAGAGGAGGGGCGCAGCGAGGCCGAGATCGACCGCATCTTCCGCACGCCCTGCCCCACGCGGGTCTTCACCTACCGCGGCGAACGCGACACGATCCTCTCGCCGCGCGACTCGATCCTCCACCACAAACGCATCATGCGCGCCGGATTCGTCGCCATTGAACCGCAGACGGGCCGTGTCAAGGCCTACGTCGGCGGCCCCAACTTCCGCTATTTCAAGTACGACATGGCCAAGCAGGGCAAGCGGCAGATCGGCTCGACGATCAAACCCTTCGTCTATACATTCGCCATCGACCACCTCGGTTTGACGCCCTGCACGCCGGTGCCCAACCTGCCGGTGACGATCGATACGAGCAACGGCACGCCGTGGTCGCCCAAAGAGGCGAGCAAGGTGGTCTACGACGGCGAAATGCACCCCCTGAAATGGGGGTTGGCGCGCAGCCGCAACAACTACTCGGCGTGGATCATGAAGCAGGCCAAACAGCCCGAGGCGGTGGCCGACTTCATCCACAACATGGGCATCCGCTCGTTCATCGATCCGGTCTACGCACTCTGTCTGGGCACCTCCGAGTCGAGCGTCTTCGAGATGGTGAGCGCCTACTCGACCTTCGCCAACGGCGGCGTGCACACCGACCCGATCTTCGTGACGCGCATCGAAGACCGGCAGGGCAACCTGATCGCCACCTTCATTCCCGAATCGCAGGACGCCGTATCGGAGCGCACGGCCTACACGATGCTCACGATGCTGCAAAGCGTCGTGACGAACGGAACGGCCGGCCGGCTGAAATGGCAGTTCGATCTGGGCGACGCCCAGTTGGGCGGCAAGACCGGCACCTCGCAGCGCAACCGCGACGCGTGGTTCATGTGCGTGGCCCCGAAGCTGGTGGCGGGCGCATGGGTCGGCGGCGAAGACCAGTCGGTACACCCGACCTACGGCGGCGAGGGCAGCATCATGGCCCTGCCGATCGTGGGAGAATTCTTCTCGACCGTCTACAAGAATCCGGCGCTCGGCATCTCCAAGCAGGACCGGTTCCGCCGCCCCGACCGCGTGACGGAGTACGACTGCGAGGAGGAGATGCAGCAGTCGCAGTACACGGAGGAGGAAGAGGGATTCTTCGACTGATCCCGCCCCGGACAACATTCCGCAGCATGACAATCCGCGCCCCGAAACCCGAAGACGCCGCAGCCGTGGCAGCACTCTACAATCACTACGTGCTGCACAGCACGGCCAGTTTCGAGACCGAACCGCTCGATGCCGAACAGATGCGGTCGCGGTTGGAGAGTGCAACCGCCCGCCTCGTCTGCGAACGGGAGAGAGCGATCGTCGGATTCGGCTATACCCACGACTGGAAGGAACGCGCAGCCTACCGGCACACGCAGGAGGTGACCGTCTATGTCGCCCCCGACAGTACGGGACTCGGCATCGGCCGGCGGCTCGTCGAGCGGCTCGTCGCCGAATGCCGCACGACGGAGTGCCATGCGCTGGTCGCCTGCATCACCGCGGACAACGACCCGAGCCGCCGGCTCTTCGAATCCATCGGATTCCGCCGCGTGTCGCATTTCGAACAGGTGGGGCGTAAATTCGGCCGCTGGCTGGACGTCGTCGACTACGAACTGCTGCTCTGAGACGCCCGTTTTCCGCCGCAGCGGGCCGAAAAATCCGACGGACGGCGGAAAATCGCGCGGATTTTCTTACTTTTGCTGCGGGAGGAGCCTCTTTTGACTCCCGAAGCGTTCAACCACACTTAAAGAAGATCGACCATGAAAATCGCAATCGTCGGCGCGAGCGGCGCCGTAGGTCAGGAGTTCCTGCGCATTCTCGAAGAGCGTCCCCTGCCGGTGGACGAACTGCTGCTGTTCGGATCGGAACGCAGCGCCGGACAAACCTATATGTTCCGCGGGAAACCCGTCACCGTCAAGCTGCTGCGACACAACGACGACTTCCGCGGCGTGGACATAGCCCTCACGTCGGCCGGAGCGGGCACGTCGCGCGAATTCGCCGAGACGATCACCCGCCACGGAACGCTGATGATCGACAATTCGAGCGCCTTCCGCATGGAGCCCGACGTACCGCTGGTCGTGCCCGAAGTCAACGGACGCGACGCGCTCGACGCTCCGCGCCGCATCATCGCCAACCCCAACTGCACCACCATTCAGATGGTGGTGGCGTTGCAAGCCATCGAGCGCGTGTCGCACATCCGCCGCGTGCACGTGGCCACCTACCAGTCGGCCAGCGGCGCAGGGGCGCAGGCGATGGCCGAACTCGAACGGCAATACGCCGACCTGGCCGAAGGCCGTGAGCCGAAGGTCGAGAAGTTCGCCTACCAGCTGGCCTACAACGTCATCCCCCATATCGACGTCTTCACCGACAACGACTACACCAAGGAGGAGATGAAGATGTACCACGAGACGCGCAAGATCATGCACTCCGACATCGAGGTGTCGGCCACCTGCGTGCGCGTACCCGTGATGCGTGCCCACAGCGAAAGCATCTGGCTCGAAACGGAGCGTCCCGTCTCGCCCGACGAGGCGCGCGCGGCGTTCGAAGCGGCCGAGGGGATCGTCGTGATGGACGATCCGGCGCAGAAGGTCTACCCGATGCCGCTCTTCATCGCCGGCAAAGACCCCGTCTACGTGGGGCGTATCCGCCGCGACGTGACCAACCCCAACGGACTGGCGTTCTGGTGCGTGAGCGACCAGATACGCAAGGGTGCGGCGCTCAACGCCGTGCAGATCGCCGAGTGGCTGCTCAAAAACCGGTAACGGGCTTTCGGCCGGAAAGCCGCCGCCCCACGCAGCCGAGCGGAAGAGAGTTTAATTTCCGGCGCTTCATTTTAATTGCAAATTGCACTATCTTTGCGGCGGGATTGCCTGCCGCGCGGCGGGCGAACGATCGGATCTATGAAAAAACATTTGGGACTTCTGACGGTACTGGCCGTCATCGCATTGACCGTATTCTTCTATTTCCGCTTCTTCTTCGTCTTCGGCGAAGGGGTCAAGAGCGGCGAGTTGAACTATGTCGTCTACAAGGGAGTCCTTTTCAAGACGTACGAAGGCAAACTCATCCAGACCGGCATCCGCTCCAAGGAGGCGGGATCGATCCAGTCCTACGAATTCGAGTTCTCGGTCGAAGACCCTGCGCTTGCGCGGGAACTGATGCTCCAAGGGGGCCGGACGCTCGAACTGCACTATAAGGAGTATTTCGGAGCGCTGCCCTGGCGGGGCTTTACGAAATTCATCGTCGACAGCATCGTCACCATCGGGCCGCCCGTCCGCCGGGGCGTGGAGCTGCCGCCGGTGCAGTGACAGCGGCCGAACCGGCCGACAAACGAAAGGCGTGACACCGCAACGGTATCACGCCTTTACTTTGCAAAGGCCGGAGCGACCGACGGGGATTATTTCCCGCCGAGCAGAATGCGCGCCTGCGTCATCGCTGCCTCGGTGACTTCGCTGCCCGAAAGCATCTTGGCGATCTCGGTCGTCCGTTCGTCGGGAGTCAGGCGGGCGATATGCGTCTCGCCGTCGCGTTTGTAAACCACGAAGTGCGTCGACCCCTTCGAGGCGACCTGCGGCAAGTGGGTGATGTCTACGACCTGCATCGTTTCGGCCAGCGCGCAGATGATCTCGCCCATCGCGTCGGCGATGCGCCCCGAAACACCCGTGTCGATCTCGTCGAAGAGAATGGTCGGCAGCTGCATCCGCCGCGCCAGCAGCGCTTTGAGCGCCAGCATGACACGCGACAACTCGCCGCCCGATGCGATCCGTTCGACGGCGGCGGGCGGCGTGGTGCGGTTCGCCGAGAAGCGGAATTCGACGCGATCACGGCCTCCCGACGTCAACGCGCCGCAGTCGACGACGGCCGCCTCGAAACGTGCGTCGGGCATTCCCAGCCGCACGAGCGTGGCGACGATCTGCCCGGCAAAGGCCGGAGCTGCCTGCTCGCGCGTGCGGTGCAACTCGGAGGCCAGCAATTCGGCCTCGTTGCGGACGGCTCCGATCTCGGCCTGCAAGGCGGCCAGTTCCTCGTCGGAGTGCGTAATGGCGTCGAGCTGTGCGGCATAGCGGTCTCTGAGCGCAATCAGTTCGCCCTCGTCGGCCGCACGGTGCTTCTGGCAAAGCGTATAGAGCGTATTGAGACGGTCGTCCACCTTCTGCAACCGTTCGGGGTTGGTCTCGATGCGTTCGCCGTCCTCGGCGAGCGTCGCGGCGATGTCTTTGAGCTCTTCGAGCGCCGAACGCAACCGCCGGGACAAGTCTGCGGCGTGGGGATAACTCCCGCCCAGCCGTCCGATCTCCACCTCGGCGTTCTTGACCTGCGCCAGCACCCCGATTTCGTCCCCGTCGAAGGCGTTGCGCACGGCCGTGATCGCCTCGCCGATCCGATCGGCATTGGCCAGCACGGCCTGTTCCGCTTCCAGTTCGGCGACTTCGCCCGCACGCAGGCGCGCAGCCGTCAGCTCCTCCGCCTGGTAGCAGAGCCACTCTTCGTCGCGCCGGGCCGCGTCGGCCTCCGCACGCAGGCGGGCGCAGGTGCGCTGCAACTCCTGCAAACGCTCGTATTTGGCGCGATACGCCGCCCGCAGCTCGCCGTTGCCGGCCACGGTATCGAGCGCTTCGGTGCGGAACTCCTCTGAGGCGAGGATCAGGTTCTGATGCTGCGAATGGATGTCGATGAGCCGGCTGCCGAACTCGCGCAGCTGTGCGAGCTGCACCGGCAGGTCGTTGATGTAGGCGCGGCTCTTGCCGGCAGGAGTTAGGATGCGCCGCACGACGGCTTCGTCGGCGTAGTCCAGGTCGTTGGCCTCGAAAAAGGGGCGCAGACCGTAGGCGGCGATGTCGAACACCCCTTCGATCACGCAGTTGCGCTGCGTGTCGCGCAGCGCAGCACCCTCGTTCTTGTTGCCCAGCAACAGCCCCAGCGCCCCCAGCAGGATCGACTTTCCGGCGCCTGTCTCACCCGTGATGATGTTCAGGCGGGGATCGAATTCGATTTCGAGCGAATCGATGAGGATGTAGTTGCTGACCGACAGACGGCGTAACATGGCGTTATTCGTTTATCAACGTTTCGATTTTATCGGCGATGCGGGCGGCCACCTCGCGTTTGGCGAGCAGCGGCAGCGGTTCGTTGCCCGCCTCCGAGACGAAGGTCACCTTGTTGGTATCGCCGCGGAAACCCGCTCCGGCGTCGCGCAGCGAATTGAGCACGACGAAGTCGAAGTGCTTCCGGCGGAGCTTCTCGCGGGCGTGCGCCTCCTCGTCGTCGGTTTCGAGCGCGAATCCCACCAACACGCGGCCGCCCTTGCGGCTGCCCAGTTCGGCAGCGATGTCCTTCGTGCGGCGCAGGCGGACCGTCAGCTCGCCGTCGCCTTTCTTCAACTTGCGGTCCGCACAGGTCTCGGGAGTGTAGTCCGCCACGGCGGCGCACATCACCGCGCCGTCGGCACGGTCGAAGGCCGCAGTCGCGGCACGGTACATCTCCTCGGCCGAGAGCACGTCGCAGCGCGTGACGCCCGCGGGCGTCGGCAGGGCCGTGCGGCCCGTGACGAGGGTGACCTCGGCGCCGCGTGCCGCCAGCTCGCCCGCAATGGCGTAGCCCATCTTGCCCGACGAGTGGTTGCTGATGTAGCGCACCGGATCGATCGCTTCGATCGTCGCGCCCGCCGTCACGACGAAGCGCTTACCGCACAGCGTCTTTTTTTTTTCGGCGAGAAGCCGCTCCACGAAGGCGACGATCTCGGCCGGCTCGGCCATGCGGCCCTTGCCGCTCAGGCCGCTGGCCAGTTCGCCGTCGCCCGGTTCGACGACCTGCACGCCCGTGCGGCGCAGCATGTCGAGATTGGCCTGCGTCGCGGCGTGGGCGTACATATCCAGATCCATCGCCGGGGCGACGACCACCGGCGCCCGCGACGAGAGGTAGGTCGTCAGCAGCAGGTTGTCGGCCACGCCGTGGGCCATTTTGGCCAGCGTATTGGCCGTGGCCGGCGCGATCAGGTAACAGTCGGCCCACTCGCCGAGCGCCACGTGGGAGTTCCACGCGCCGTTTTCGGGGTCGAAGAAGTCGACCAGAATGGGATTTTTCGACAGCGTGGCCATCGTCAGCGGCGTGATGAACTGCCTGGCCAGAGGCGTCATCACCACGCGCACGTCGGCGCCCGCCGTCTTCAATAAACGACACAGCACAGCCGCCTTGTAAGCCGCTATGCTGCCTGTGATTCCCAGTAGAATGTGTTTGTCCTTCAACATGGAAGCGGGTGGCTTACGCCCTTTCGGGTCAGTTCTCCGTCTTCGCGCCCTCCTTGAAGAAAAGCTCGCCGTCGAGGAACTCCTCGGTGGCGATGATCGCCGGTTTGGGCAGGCGTTCGTAGTAGCGCGAGATTTCGATCTGCTCGCGGTTCTCGAAGGTCTCCTCCAACGTGTCGGTCGTCGTCGAGAACTCGGCGAGTTTGCGGTTGAGCTCGGTCTTCAACTCGGCCGAGATCTGGTTGGCGCGGCGGGCGATGATGTTGACCGTCTCGTAGATATTGCCCGTTTCGCGATCCAGATCCACCAGCTTGCGGGTGATGGTGTTGTTGGGGATGTTCTTTTTAATTTCCATCTTGCGTATCGTTTTTTTGATTCTTAGCCAGATAATCCTTCGCCTCTTTGGCCATGCGGTCGACCTCCTTGCGGTGGGTCGATTCGGGGAACTCGGCGATGAAGGTATAATAGGAGTCGAGCATCGAGAGATAACGGTCGGTCTGCTTGCGCTGCACCGAGTTGTGCGCCAGCTCGTAACCCGAACCGACGATCAGATACATCAGCTCTTCGCGGTGGGGCGTCTCGGGGTATTTCCGCAGGGCGTTTTTCAATGCCACGATCGCCGACTTGTGCTTGCCGATCTTGTAGTAGGTGTAGGCGTTCAGGAACTCCTTGTCGTGGAGCCGCCCCGTCAACTCGTTACGCATCTGCTCGAACTGCCCGTACTTCTCGCTGTCGGGATAACGCGACATGAACTCCGAAATGGCGACGATCGCCTGGCCGGTGACCGTCTGGTCGCGCTGGGGCGACGGCGAGAGGTAGTAGAAGCACATGGCGTACATCCCTTCGGCATCTTCGATGAAAGGACTGCGGCCGAAAGTGCGGCGGTAGGTGTCGAACAACTCCGAGGCCGTGTCGTAACTGCGGTTCTTGAAATGGGCGCGGGCGATGTAGAACGAAAGCGTGTCGGCCTTGCTGGTTCCCGAGTAGTAGTTTTCGACGTTCTGCAAAAGCGTGATGGCCTTGCTCCATTTTCCGGCATCGTACAACTCGACGCCCTTGGCGTAGATCGCTTCGGGATCGCCTCCCTTGATGAGGCGGTTGATGCCGCTGCACCCGCTCAGGGAGGCGCTCAAAGCCACGATACCGAGCAGGTAGAATAAGATTTTTTTCATCCTTTGGTTTGTTTCCGCGTGCAATACTCCACAGTCGTGCAAAGTTACGCATTATTTAACGAAAAACAAAACGAAAAATTGTCCGGCCCCGAACGAACCGGAGCGGGCGGCAATCGGGAATCGTCGTCCGGACGCACACCGGCTGCGGAAACGACGGCTCCGAAAACGGCGCTATTCGTCCGCCGGCATCTTGTCAGGCACGGAGATCAGGTAAAGCAGGTGTTCCAGTTCGCGCATGTAGTTGCGCTTGTGGTTCTTGGGCGAGTAGACGTAGCAGTCGATCGTGAAGACGCGCTGCGTAGTCGTATCGACGGTCGTGTAGCTCACGAACGGACCACCCATGAAGTCGTTCTTCACGTCCCAGAATCCGCGCAGCTCGACCCACAGCCGCCCTTCGAGCCGGAAGGTGCGCAGATCGGGCTCGTAGACGTCGGCCGTAATCATGTAGGAGCCTTCCGAAGGACCGGGGATGCGAGCCGCGAACCGGTTGCGCGCCTCGGTCAGCGCTTCGACCGTCAACGCCTGTTTGCCCGTGTAGGGGTAGGAGTAGATGAAAAATCCCTGGCTGGCCTGCGGAAATTCGTAGGAGATCCACAGGAAATCGTCGCCCTTCGCACGGAGCTTGTAGCCCTGCGGCACGGAGAAGTCGACGCCGAACTGCTCCTTGACCAGCCCCGCGAGAAACTTGTCGGGGAATTTGCGGCCGAAATCGATCGTGCGGTCGCGTTCGGCCTTTTCCAGCACGTAGAGCAACTCCTCGCGGTGCGCGCCGAGGTAGTCGACGAGCGACTGCTGGGTCGGCCCCTGCAACGTCACGACGATCTGCGGCTGGGCATAGAGGTCGTACTGCACGGCCGCTGCCGGCTCCTCGACCTCCGCATCGACGAGTACCTGCAATACGTTGCGGTGACGTGTGACGAGATTCTCGAATCCGCTCGGCAGCACGCGCAGCACGTCGAAGAGCGGTTCGCGCTGGTTGAGTCCCGCGACGGGTTCGGTCAGAATGCTGCGCAGCGTATCGCCCAGCGCACCCTGCCATTCGGGCTGGTCGCAGACCACGATCAGTTCGTAGGGCGCACCCTGCGCGTTGATGCGCTGTTCGCCCAGCGTGCGGAACGCCTTGCAGCCGAAACACGACGCTGCGACGGCAAGCACGACGGCCAGTTTTACTACTCCTTTCATCGGTTCTATACGTTTTTGTGCGAGGAACGTGCGGACGCCGGTGCCGGAGACCGCCCCGTCCAGACGGAAATTCGTTCGCTGCAAAGATGGTGCAAGTCCCGCACGGCGTCGGATGCGATCCGCACGACCGGCCGCGCCGCCGCCTCTGCACGCGGGCTTCCGCCCTTGCAAAGATAGTATTTTTTGTCTACATTTGCACGGTCATTGTCTTCTAACCGCACATGCGTCTCAAACCGCCGAAATTCATCCGCTGGCTGATACCCGACCTCATCTGGGAGATGAAGGACCGGTCGGCCGTCTACCTCACCTTCGACGACGGCCCCACGCCCGGCATCACCGAATGGATTCTCTCGACGCTGGACAAGTACGATGCCAAGGCGACCTTCTTCGTACTGGGCAAGAACGCGGAGATGTATCCCGATCTCTACCGCCGCATCCTCGACGCCGGCCACCGCATCGGCAACCACACCTACTCCCACCAGAAGGGATGGGGCATGAGCCTCGAACGCTATATCGAAGACGTCGACTTCGCCAACGACCTGCTCCACACCGAACTGTTCCGCCCACCATACGCCCGCATCACGCCGGCGCAGGCGCGTGCGCTGGCCAAACGCTACAAGCTGGTGATGTGGGACGTCCTCTCGCGCGACTACAACCGTGCGCTGTCGCCCCGCACCTGCCTGCGCAACGTTACGCGCTACCTCGAAGGCGGGTCGATCGTCGTCTTCCACGATTCCGAAAAGTCGTTCCGCAACATGAGCTACGCCCTGCCGCGCACGCTTCAAGCCGTCCGCGACATGGGACTCAAATGCAAGGCGATCGACCTGTAAGCTGCACGCGCCGTCAGGCTGCGGGCGGACGCCGGGAAGCGCTCGTGCGGAAGTCCCCGCCCTGCGAAGCCCCCGCTCTACCCTGAAAATTACGGGGGCGTTCTCGCAAAGCGAGAATGCCCCCGTACGGATTATCGCCGCAACGGGTTATTCGCCCGAATAGTAGGTCAGTTTGCCCGTGTAGGTCGCCGTCACGTTGCGCCCCGCACCGTCTTTGAGTTTGAGTTCCAGCGTGTAGATGTCTCCCTCGCGGCTCACGTCTACCATTCCCGAAACGAGGCGCGCTTCGACCTGGCGCCGCACCGAATAGAACCAGCAGCCCCAGTAACCGCCGTAGGAGGCGTCGTAGATGCCGGCGATCATCGTTCCCGCAGGCAGTTCCTCGGCGGTATTGGCGTCGAGAAGCGTATAAGTCCCGTCGGGGATGTAGTCGCCGGCGCCGTGCGTGACGTTGAACGCCAGCTGCACGGCGTCGCCCTGACCGTAGTTGATGTCCAGATCGTAGTCCGCCTCGGCCAGCACGACGTTCCACGCATCGGAACCCATCTCGTAGATGTCGCCGTAGTAGATCGCCATACCCTGCGTGAAGGTCAGCTCCACGTCCTCGGTCAGATTGCTCATGTTGCCGTCCAGCGTGCGGTTGTAGAACGCCAGCGGCCCGTAGTATTCGAAGTCGCAGACTTCGTCGTTTTCGAGCAGAAGCGAGCAGGTCACTTTATAAAGGCCCTCGATCATCTCGACCTTGGCCGAACCGCTCTGCGCCTCGGAATAGGTGAAATCTCCCTCGTCGTCGTGGCGCGCCAGATAGGTATCGCCGTCGCCGTTGAGCGTTCCGGCCGGATAGCCACTCCCGACATTCATCGGATAGTCTCTGACGTCCAGCGCCGCGAAATCGGGGTCGGCCGCCAGCGAACCGTTGAAATCGAGGCAGAGGATATAGTAGCCTCCGGGATCGTTCTCGTCTTCGACGGTGAAGTTGATCCAATAGTTGCCCGTCCCTTCGTCGTGATAGTCGCCCTTGTAGTATCCTTCGGCCCTCACGCCCTCAGTCAATGCGGGTGTGTCGGGAGTATCGGGTTCCCCGGGTTCTCCGGAGTCGTCATCTCCATCTCCCTCCCCCTCACCCGGCGTTCCGGGCGTTTCGTTCTGTTCGGGATCGGTCGCAGGATCGTCGTCGCTGCACGCAGGCGTCATGCAGACGAGGCAGAGGGCAGCCGCTGCCAGCAAAAGTTTTTCGAATCTCATATACTAACTAACCGTTAAAATTATACCGCAAATGTATAAAAAAATATTCTTTTTGCGACGATCGTGTCCGGATTCGCCGCGTATTTGTTAATTTTGTCTCCGCCTATGAAACTGATCCTTGCCGTTACCGCCGCCAGCGGCGCCGTCTACGCCCGCCAGACCGCCGAGCGCCTCGCCGCACTCGACTGCGTGGAATCCGTAGCACTCGTTTACAGCGACGTCGCGCCGACGGTCATGGCGCACGAAGGCGTCGCACTGCCCGACCACCCGAAGTTCGTCCGTTACGACAACCGCGACCTGTTCGCCCCGCCGGCCAGCGGTTCGGCGCGCTACGATGCGATGATCGTCGTGCCGTGTTCGGTCGGTACGGCCGGCCGGATCGCTTCGGGCGTGTCGCAGACGCTCATCGAACGGGCGGCCGACGTCATGCTCAAAGAGCGGCGGCGGCTGATTCTGGTCGTGCGCGAGACGCCCCTGTCGCTCATCCACCTGCGCAACCTCACGGCGCTGGCCGAGTGCGGCGCCGTCGTGCTGCCCGCCGCACCGTCGTTCTACGCCCGCCCCGCCGACATCGAATCGCTCTGCGCCACGGTCACCGAACGCATCGTCGCGCTCGTCTGCCCCGAAGCCGAGCATTACGAATGGGGGGCGGAGTCTTAGGCCGCAGACGGCCGGCATCGGTCGCAGCCATACGAATCGACGGAGCGAACCCTCCGCACGAGCGGCGGATACCGAACCCTCCGGCAGTTCGGGCGGATGTCTCCGCTCGCGGACGCACGCCCCTTCGGCAGGGAACTTTCGGCCCGGAATCTTGTATTTCCGATTTTTTTTGTAATTTTGTGCGCTATCGATCAATCACGTAAACAAAAACGATATTTTTATGGCAACAACCGCTGATATCAAAATCGGTGCTTGCATCGAGTTGGAGGGCAAGACGTTCCAGATCGTCGATTTCCAGCACGTCAAGCCCGGCAAAGGTCCCGCTTTCGTGCGCACGAAGCTCAAGAATCTGGAAAACGGCCGCGTGCTCGACAACACCTTCTCCGCAGGTGCGAAGGTGGAGTTCGTCCGCGTGGAGCGCCGTCCCTACCAGTTCACCTACGAGGACGACCTCGGAGCGCACTTCATGCACACCGAGACCTTCGAGGAGATCAACATCGACAAGGCGCTCATCACCAACTACGACCTGATGGCCGACGGCCAGATCGTCGAGGTGATGTTCCACACGGAGAAGGAGACCGTCCTCTCGGCCGAACTCCCTCCTATCGTAGACATGGAGGTGACCTACACCGAACCCGGCGTCAAGGGCGACACGGCGTCGACCAACTCGCTCAAACCCGCCACGGTCAACACGGGCGCCACGGTGCGCGTGCCGCTGTTCATCAATACCGGCGACAAGATCCGCGTCGACACCCGCACCCGCGACTACGTGGAGCGCATCAAGTAGCGAACGGCACAGCTCACGGAAAAAGGCGGCCGTCCCGATCGTCGGGACGGCCGCCTTTTTCCGTCATGCAGATTCAGGCCGTGAGGTTGGCCCCATATTCGACGAGCGTCCTGCGCAGCTGCCCGACATCGATCTCCGCTACGCCGACGCCCGAGCGGACGCACTGCGCCGCTGCGGCTCCGGCCGCCTGCCCCAGCCCCATGACCGAAGCCTGCACGCGCACCGATGCCGACGCGACCGCATCAGCCGAAAACGACCGGCCGGCTACCAGCAGGTTCGGGAAACCGGGGGCGATCAGGCAGCGGTAGGGAATGAAGGCCGCCTCTTTGAGGAACTCGCACCGCTGTCCGGTCGACGAGGCGGCGTGGATGTCGACCGGATGACATCCACGCGAAACAGCGTCGGGAAAGTCGACGGCATGGAGATACTCCTCGCCCGTGAGCGTGTGGAATCCCCTGATGCGGCGCGTCTCGCGCACGCCGGTCTGCGTGGCGGTAGCGAGCAGCGAGGCGTTGCGGAAGGCCGGCACGTGCCGGCGGAGCAGTTCGGTGAAGAGGTGGACGTGTTCGTGCAGCAGGCACTCCGCGGCCGTCGCCTCGCGGTTGTCGGCCATATCGGCCTGCGTGCGCGCCATGTTGACGAGCACCACCCCGGGCGTCAGCACGCCGCAGTACCACGGCCCGCCGAAGAGGGGTACCTCCTCCCGCTCGCGGAGCGCTTCGAGCGCCTCGCGGATGGCGAGGTCGTGGTAGTTGACACCCTGCCGGCTGTGGCGCAGCATCGGCAGCGCGTCGGTATCTACGCCGCCGAGCATGAAGATGAGCGAGGCCGGTTGCAGCGTCGTACCTGCGGGCTGCATCGGGACGCCCGCCCGCAGCGCCAGGTCGGCGTCGCCCGTGGCGTCGATGAAGTAACGGGCGACGAGCGCCTCGGCGCCGTTCTTGTTCTCGATGACGACGTGCGAGATCCGCCCCTCCTCCGTCCGGCAGCCGGTCAGGTAGGAGTGAAAATAGAGCGTCACGCCTGCTTCGAGCAGCATCCGCTGGGCGACGAGCTTGTACTTCTCGGGCGAGAAGGTGATATTGCCCAGCGGCTTCTCCTCCTCGGCGCCTCCGATTCCGGCGAGCCGTTCGACGAACTCCCACGGGATGCCGCCGACGATGCGGCGGCCGTTGTAGTTGAAGACGCTGATCGGCGCCACCAGTCCGGCGGTAGCCATGCCGCCGAGGAATCCGTAGCGCTCGACGAGCGCCGTACGTGCCCCGCCGCGCGCGGCAGCGATCGCAGCGATCAGGCCGGCCGGTCCGCCGCCGCAGACCACGACGTCGTACGAACCCACGACCGGAACTTCTTTCGTCTGTGTGATGAAATCCATCGTATCGAATGTTATTGAACGTACTCCGCGGTATTATCCGACGATGCGTTTTCGCTTCGCCTCGCAGAGATAACAGACCGCGAATACGACCGCCGACCGGCCCGTAAAGATGCCGCCGATTACCGGTGTAGAAACCGTTGCGGGAATCGCCCGCGACGGTTGCGGACGCCTACTTCTTGCGGACGATGCGCGCGGTGGACTGGGTCGTCTGGCGGACGAAGACTTTCGGCGTATAGCCGTACTTGGCCAGCAGCTCGTCGGTATAGCCCCGGATGGTGAGCAGCTCCATATCCTCGACCTTCATCACGTCGAAGCCCTCGTCGCGGAATTCGGCCACCGCTTCGTCGATATGCCACGAATTGTCGACGCACAACCCCAGATTGACCGCCGAATTGTGGATCAGATTGGTCTTGATGCGGTAGCGTTCGAGCAGCGAGAAGATCGTGGCGAACTTCTCTTCCAGCACGAACGAAAAATCGCGCGACCGCACCGTCAGGAAGACCTGATCCTTTTTGAGAATCAGAATCGGGACGGTCACGGGCGCCGACGTGCCGCGGATCACCGTTCCGGGCTTGCGCTTGTCGCCGAACGGGCGGACGTAGAGCGGGATATTCTTGTTCTGCAACGGCTTGATCGTCTTGGGGTGGATGATCTGCGCACCGCTGTACGCCAGCTCGATCGTATCGAGGTAGTTCAGCTCCTTGATCTGCTCGGCGTCGGGGAAGGTCTTGGGGTCGGCATTGAGCACACCGTCGACATCCTTCCACACCGACATCGACTCCGCGCCGAGAATATTGGCCACTACGGCCGCCGAGTAGTCTGAACCCTCACGGCCGAGCGTCGTAGTCGTCCCGTCGGGTGCGCCGCCGATGAAGCCCTGTCCCACGAAGATCGTCTCCGCCGCACCTTCCACTTCGGCCAGCAGGCGGAATGCCGAGGCGTCGATATCGACCGAAGCGTCCTTGTGGCGCTGCTGCGTGACCAGTGCACGGCGCATGTCGACCCAATGGTTGGCCACTCCCGCCGAGGCGAGGTACTCCGAGACGACGGTCGTCGAAAGCAGTTCGCCGAAGGCGACGATCGTGTCGTACCACAACTCGGCGTCGGCCGCACGGTACTGCGTCTCGGCGGCGACGCGATCCAGTTCGGCGAACAACGCCTCGACCCGTTCCAGACGGGTCGGGCCGTGCCAGAGGTCGTCGATGATCGCGGCGTGATATTCGCGCAACCGTGCGATCTCGGCAGCGGATTTTTCGCGGTCGCCCCGCTGCACCCCCTCGAACACCCGTTCCAGCGCATTGGTCGTCTTGCCCATCGCCGAGACGATGATGAAGAGGTTCTGTTCGTCGTCGATGATATTGCGCAGGTTGCGCACCCCCTCAGCATTGCGGACCGATGCTCCGCCGAATTTATAGACCTTCATATCCTTGTTTCCCGTTTTACCTTATTCGAGCCGTCGTGCTGCTCCACTGCGCATGGCCGCTGCGCGGATACCAACATTCCCTCTCCTCTGTCCCCTCCCTTTGATAAAGGGAGGGGCTTACGCCGTATCGGCCTTCACCTGTTTCATCCTGCACCTCGGCAGTCAGCCGACAGGTATCCCGACGCTCTCCTACTCTTTAAAAGTACCTTACCCTTGTTTCCCGTTTTACCTTATTCGAGCCATCGTGCTGTCCAGCTGCGCATAACCACTGCGCCCCTTTCCGGAGTTCGCACCTTTTAAATAATATCCATCCGTCCCTTCCATCCACGGTTCGATACCCGCTCCGGTACAGCACGAACAGGGGCGGTCAATCAGCCTTCGCCGACCTTCAATTCTCCGGCGCCGATTGTCCGTACGTCGTCCCCGTATTGTAGAACAGGAAAGCGTAGCTGTCGGCCGATTCGGCGATACGCTTCGAGAGCGGTTTGCCCGCGCCGTGGCCGGCATTCCGTTCGATGCGGATCAGCACCGGAGCATCGCACGCCTGCGCATATTGGAGCGTCGCAGCGAATTTGAACGAATGCGCCGGCACCACACGATCGTCGTGGTCGCCCGTCGTGACGAGCGTCGCGGGGTAGCAGACGCCTTCGCGGATGTTGTGCAGCGGCGAGTAGGCGTAGAGCGTGCGGAACTGCGCCGCATCGTCGCTCGTACCGTATTCGGTCGCCCAGCCCCAGCCGATGGTGAAAAGGTGGTAGCGCAACATGTCCATCACGCCGACCGCAGGCAGGCAGACGGCGAACAGGTCGGGACGCTGCACTTCGCAGGCGCCCACCAGCAATCCGCCGTTCGAGCCGCCGGCGATGGCCAGCTTTTCGCGCGAGGTATACTTCTCGGTGATGAGAAATTCGGCCGCCGCGATGAAATCATCGAAGACCTGCTGCTTGCGGTCGAGCATACCAGCCTTGTGCCACCGCTCGCCGTATTCCGAACCGCCGCGCAGGTTGACGTTCACCACCACGCCGCCCTGCTCCATGAAGAGGATGTGCTCGGGCTTGAACGCAGGGGTGATATTGATCTGGAAACCGCCGTAGCCGTAAAGGTAGCAGGGATTGCTGCCGTCGAGCCGCAGACCCCTGCGATGCGAGACGAACATCGGCACGTGCTCGCCGTCGGAGGATTCGAAGAAGAGCTGTTCGGTAGTGTACTGCGCCGCATCGTAGGCCACCTGCGGCGTATGGTAGCAGGTGGTGCGGCCCGTGGGGATGTCGTAGCGGTAGACGGTCGGAGGCGCGGTGAAGGTGTTGAGCGAGAAGAAAATCTCCTGCTCCCTGTCCTTGCAGCCGAAACTCGGCACCGAACCGATGGCCGGCAGCGGCACGTCGGCCTGCCGGTTGCCCTCGTAATCGTATTTGTAGATCTTGTTCTGCGCGTTCCGGAGGTATTTCACCCACAGGTATCCCCCGCCCGGAGCGACCGCTTCGAGCAGATCGTCGGGGTGCTCCGCGATGACGGTCTCCAACCCCCGGGGTTCGAGCAGATCGATGCGCGCCAGCCGATAGTTGGCCGCACTGTCGTTGGTCACGACATAGAGTTTGTCGTCGCGGCACTCGACGGGCGCATAGTCGTTGGCGAAGCCGGCCAGCAACGTACGGAACGGCTCCTCCTTGTCCGCCGGGCGGAAGAGAACTTCACTGCCCGACGTACCTTCCGACGCGAGGACGAAAAGCCAGCGGCCGTCGTCGCTCTCCCAGCCGCTGAAATAGCGCAGCGGATGCTCCGGATCGCCGTATATGAGAATGTCGTCGGCCTGCGCCGTACCCAGACGGTGGTAATAGACCTTCTGGCATTCGTTCTTCGACGAATAGACGTTCGCCTTCGGCGCGTCGTAGGCGCTGTAATAGAACCCTTCGGAGTCGGGGGCCCATGTCGCGCCGGAGAACTTCACCCATTCGATCACATCCTGCGTCAACTGACCCGTCGCAGTATCCACGACATGTATCCGCACCCAATCCGAACCGGCTTCGGCGGCGGCATACGCGCACCAACGGCCGTCGTCGGAGAACGAGACGTCGACGAGCGCCGTCGTACCGTCGGCCGAAAGGGTATTCGGATCGAGGAACAGTTCGCCCTGAGCCGTGAGCGAGCGCTTGCGCCACAGCGCCGACTGGTTTTGAAGGCCGTCGTTGAGGAAATAGTAGTAATAGTCGCCGTGCCGCTCGGGCGCGCCCTCCTTCGGATAGTCGTAGAGCGCCGTCAACCGGTCGTAAATGGCCTGACGGGCAGGGAGCCGGTCGAGGTAGTCGCGCGTGACGGCGTTTTCGGCTTCGACCCATGCGGCCGTCTCGGCCGAATTGTCGTCTTCCAGCCAGCGGTAGGGATCGGCGACGCGCGTACCGTGGTAGTCGTCGACGACGGTCGTGTCGCGCCGCGTGTCGGGATAGGGTAAATGGCTTATTTTCATCTTTCTGTTACAACCGGGCATCAACGCGACCACTGCGAGGGTCGCCGCCGTCCATACGAATCGTCTCATCGGTCTGCTTTTGTATTGTTGCCGCCGGACGGAGAGGGTATCTCGCCGCTACCGCAATCGTGCGGGCTACAGACGAACGTCTCGCTTCGACCGGCGTTTATGCGGACAAAGATACGAAAAGTTGAGGGCAGAAGCAAGCGTCAGCTTGATTATGCCGAGACGGAGTATCTAAGGCGCAGCCAAAGATACGAATAAGCGGGGGCAATGTCAAATTTATTTGAACATTTGAACATTGCCGAACGCGGGTATCTTCGGCATCGGCCGAAGATATGAAAAGTCGAGCGCAGAAGCAACCGTTCGTCCTATTCTGCCGTAACAAAGCATTCAAGGCGGAGCCAAAGAGTAGGAAAAGAGAGAAGATTTGCGTAACTTTGGCTGTCATAAAAACGGTAAAGATTATGTACGACGAACTCCGAACAACCGTCGAACGGGCGTGGGACGACCGCACCCTGTTGCAGGACGATACGACCAAAGCCGCCATCCGCGAGGTGGTGGAACTCATCGACAAGGGGCTTCTGCGCACGGCCGAACCCGTCGACCTCGCGTGCAGCCAGTGGCGGGTCAACGAGTGGGTCAAGAAGGCCGTGATCCTCTATTTCCCGATCCAGAAGATGCGCACGATGCGCGCCGGCGAACTGGAATGGTACGACAAGATGGACATCAAACGCGACTACGACCGGCTGGGCGTGCGCGCCGTGCCCCATGCAGTAGCCCGTTACGGCGCCTACATCGCTCCGGGAGCCATTCTCATGCCCTCGTACGTCAACATCGGCGCCTACGTGGGCGAAGGGACGATGGTCGACACGTGGGCCACCGTCGGGTCGTGCGCCCAGATCGGGAGCCACGTCCACCTCTCGGGCGGCGTGGGGATCGGCGGCGTGCTCGAACCCGTGCAGGCAGCGCCCGTCATCATCGAGGACAACTGCTTCGTCGGTTCGCGCGCGATCGTGGTCGAGGGGGCGCACGTCTGCCGCGAGGCGGTGCTCGGCTCGAACACGGTCATCACCGGTTCGACGCACATCATCGACGTCACGGGGGCCGAACCGGTCGAATACCGGGGCTACGTTCCGCCGCGTTCGGTCGTAATTCCGGGAAGCTACGCCAAGAAGTTTCCGGCCGGAGAGTACAGCGTGGCCTGCGCGCTCATCATCGGGCGGCGCAAGGAGTCGACCGACAAGAAGACCTCGCTCAACGACGCGCTGCGCGATTTCGGCGTTGCGGTGTAAAGGGAGGCATGCATCTCTTCGGCTGGCCGAAGAACGAACGGATAAATTCTCAATTTCGCCATGATCTATCATATTGCGGAGACGACTTCGACCAACGACCTCGCGCGTGAGGAGCGTTACGGCCACGGCGACGTGATCTGCGCCGAACGGCAGACGGCGGGACGCGGGCAGCGGGGACATACATGGACGAGTCCCGAAGGGGTGAACCTTCTCTTTTCGGTCGTGCTCTGTCCGACGTTCCTTCCCGCAGGCGAGCAGTTCCTGCTCTCGCAGGCCGTGGCGCTCGCGCTGGTCGACACCCTCGGCACCTGCGGAATCGACGCCCGCATCAAATGGACGAACGACATCTACGCCGGCGATCGCAAACTGGTGGGTATCCTCATTGAGCATCACCTCGCAGGCGGGCGGCTCGCCCGCACGGTGGCCGGCATCGGCATCAACGTCAACCAGACGGAGTTCGATCCCGCGCTGCCCAATCCCACCTCGATGGCGCTCGAAGCGGGACGCACGTTCGACCGAGAAGAGGTGCTCGACCGGTTCCACGCCGCACTCATGCGACGGTATGCCGCGCTCGAAGCGGGCGACAGGGCGCCGCTTGCGGAGGAGTATCGCCGCCGCATGTACCGGATCGACGCTCCGCAGGCCTTCCGGCTGCCCGACGGAACCCGTTTCACGGGCGTGATCCGCGGTGTCCGCGCAGGGGGCGCGTTGCAGGTCGAACACCCCGACGGCACGTTGCACGACTATCTTTTCAGGGAGATCGAGTTCGAGGTGAAAAAATCGCCGGAGGAGTTGGGAATGAAAAAATAAGACGTATCTTTGTGTCGCCGGCGCTTCAAGCCGCAGGAATTCGGGACGCAGATCATCCTGCCGGACAAAAGGCCGGAACGGCGCGACCGGTGCAACCGGCGGAACGGCCTTCGGGATCGCACCGCTGCGACGGAAACGGATAGTTCCATGCAAAAAAGATAAAATATGAATGTTCCTTCCAATTTGAAGTACTCCAACGACCACGAGTGGTGCCGTATGGAGGGAGACACGGCCTACGTCGGCATTACGGATTTCGCGCAGAGCCAGTTGGGCGACATCGTCTTCGTCGATGTGCCCACCGAGGGCGAGACCGTCGCGGCAGGCGAGGTTTTCGGTACGATCGAGGCGGTGAAGACCGTATCGGACGCATTCCTCCCCGTATCGGGCGAGATCGTCGAATTCAATGCAGCCGTCGACGCCGACCCTTCGATCGTCAACAAGGATCCCTACGGCGAGGGCTGGCTCGTAAAGGTGCGGGTGAGCGATCCCGCCGAGTACGATACGCTGCTCACGGCCGAGCAATATACCGAGTTGATCGGATAGTCCGATCGCTGCCGGATAATGGAACCGCCGCCCCGAGAGGGGCGGCGGTTCCGATTTACAATACGAACGAGTTCTTACAATCGGCCCGCCATCCCGAGGAGGAAATCCGAGAGGATTCCGACGCGAGGGCCGATTGCAGACCGTCGGGAATACGTAGCCGTGTTATCGTCTGTCAGCCTGCGGCCGGCGGAGGATGCTTCGACCGCCTGTGGCGGAACGATGCAGCCCTCCGCATGGGGCGGCTGCGGGCTGCCGCTCTCCGGCCGCAGTCGAAGAGCGAATCTTTTACAATCGTTAGTTTTAGCAGAATCGGAGTGTGAAAGCGTCGGAAACATCCTGAATGTATATCCGGAAGCATCCCGCACCTCCGATTGGGCATCTCCTGCGAGGAGCAGTTTTCACCACCTTTTGTCACCGAAAGGTGGCGCCAAAAGTGTCCGC